>Ga0181612_149119_pt1 | contig 10867 bp, 4 predicted proteins | sample HoacroProtozoa21_FD_119630 | JGI IMG/M metagenome (GOLD analysis project Ga0181612, IMG submission 119630) | Hoatzin crop microbial communities from Cojedes, Venezuel. Combined Assembly of Gp0051906, Gp0051904, Gp0051908 | reverse complement strand
TTTTTATATTTATATTTATATTTATATTTATATTTATATTTATATTTATTTAAATATGTAGACAATAAGGGCAGTATTAGGAACAAGCAACGTACAAAATGGTGACAGTAAAGATTCACGTGTTGAACTGTTGAATGTAGGAATTGATTTGCACCTTACTTACATGCTGATTCTATTCCTCTGGAAAATAAAAGTATTTCAGGATTCTTATAAAATGTGAGCCTTCTCTAAGTTAATAAAAGTTAGATGACAATTACAAAATTATAGGTAGAATCAATCCGATACTGGGTACTTTTATGCTCACATGACTTTTAATAAGCAGGAAAAAAATTGAAATACACCAGAGTTTTACACAGTCATATGTTAATTGCCAGAAGGATGGTACTGCAAACTGTAAACACTTGATTCCTACATGTAATATATAATAATACTACATATGATGTATACAGTTATATTATTGTACCATCTAAAAATAAGTGAAAATTTATTTTATATGTTTCAATAGTTATTTTCAAGAACATATTATTGAAATACTATTATGGTTGCAATAATAAAATATAACATGATAATTATAATATATAGGTATTAGATATATTTATAATACAATGTAAGTATAGAATTGTAGCTACATTAGATATTAATGTTCAAAATATGTTTGACATATATGGTTTATGTTATTAATGTCCTGTTCAATACTGGAAAATAGGTTAGATTTTTTTAATAGCCTATGCTTACGATATGCTTTTATGTGTAGGTCAAATAGCACCATTTTTTTTCCCATAAAATTCTGTGATTCCAGGAAGGAAATTCTCTTTATTTCTGACATAATACTACCTTTAGTGAATATATGCACTGCTCTACATGGGCTGGCATAGTCTGATGGTAAGCCGTGTGGAAGTTTCCTGGAATATGTATATAAGCAAAATACATTCTACACAGCTCTAGACTTTTTCATAATTTTTTTTAAATTTGTTTCAAATTATATTCATATTACGGAAATGTACACACACATTTTTATATTTTTCCACACTGACACAAACAAAGAAAGTTTTAACAGAATACAAAACAAACTGGAAAAGGCTAATTTAAAAATCAACATCATCATGCTCTGTCTGTATTCTTTTACACTGTCCATGTAATGTAAAGAAAGAAAGAAGGTATTTTAAAAATTGTGATAAATGGTGTTACCTACCTCTGGACAAACGAAAAAAATTATGCACAGAGGTTTTATTTTCTTTTTTTCCTCTCTCTGTTATTTTCTTTTGAAATTTTGGTGCAGAATATCAACACATTTAGTAATATTACAAGTTTTCTGAGAAGGAATACCAATCCTTCATATTTTATGCATTATTTCAGATCCACTGCCTTCTGTCTCTCTTTTCTAAGGGGTTTCATAAATACAGTTAACCCAGCTATTAACAAGAATTACAAAACCCTTTGGATCCTCTTTGGCAATCCAAAAGGCCAGTGATCACCTTAAAAATAAAATCCTAAAAATTGAAACTTCCAGTAGAAATAAACATCAAAGCTTTTGATCAAACAATGGCTTTGGGTCTATCGAGGAAAATAAATACTGGCTTTGTCCTTCCTCTCTGAGGTCAGCTGCAATCATGGCAGCGTTCATGGTTTTGTATTATTCCCATTCCCAGAGCTCTGGACCACTCTGCCTGGATTTTGTTCAATGTAATTTTAAGCTTGACCAGTAAAAGGTGAAGATCAATGTAAATAAATTCAAGGGCAAAAGTATGGGGTAGTGACATGTCTGCAAAACAAAAAATAAGGCTCTACAACAGCTGTGTGGTATCAGTTTTGCTCGATGCTGCAAAGACCTGGGGCATTACGCAAGCTGACAAGAAAAGACTTGATGCATTTGATAGCAGGTGTTTAGGAGGGATCTGTAATGTCAAATGGCATCACTATGTTGGGAACATCGAGTTTCAGGAGAGAACAAGAAAGGAGAAGATTATGGCCTTCCTAACAAGGAAGTGACTTTGGTCTGACCACCTAGTGAGCATGGAACAAGGCTGGATGGTAGAAGAAGGTCTTGTGAGCCAGATTTGCTTCTCCTGGCATCCCAGCCCATCCTGACACCTGTTAAAAGATTGGGGAAGTCAGTAGAAATCTCCTCTATGTTTTGACCTGTCTTCTAAGGATGGAAAAGCCTTAGGTCAAAGATTGTTGCTTTACTTCTCCAGCATGGAGGAAGTGGTCAGTACTCACTAACCTTGTGGGGAGAGACAAGGAGGGGAAGAAGTGAATGGGAAAATGAAAATGAAAGACATCTTTTTGCAAGGCTCTGTTCTCCAGCAGGAATATTCATGTGAATCAAGGACTTCAAAACCAGGTCTCTAGGGTTTTGTAATACAAAATTAGACTGTGCAGACAAAATGGGGTTTAACAGACTCTGCAGAGCCAAAATCTACACCAGTAGGCTCCACCGACTTCAGTGAACCTTGCACAGATATAAGAGTGAAAAAGTCCCCTGTTGTTCACATATTCTCTCAGAAACAGCCTTTGTGCATGTAGCTGAAGAACATCTCTTAGAAAAATGTAGCCTAAAGAAGATAACTTAAAACAGATGGGAATGAGAAATAATAAAGCCAGGCCATATGGGTAGAGTGGACCTGTTCGAAGCAAGTGCAGCCAACTCTATTATGATGTAGTAATGTGCGAAAAAGACTGCACCAACGTATGGACTATCTGTAAGTGGAATTTTTTCATGATTGAATCAAGAAAAGGAAATGTACTCTATCCAAATGGTAATAAGAACCATATTTCAGAAAGATCCATGTTGAGTATAGCTCACCATCCAAACTAGGATCTTACTTTTTGTTATTTATTTTTAAAACTCTTATTTAGGTTTTGAAATGTTCTCCTTGAATTTCCAGCTGTTAGCCTGTTTTATTTTTTTGCATTTAAAATCTCTTTAGGCTGCAGCAAAAGTAGATAGTAACTGCGATCAGCCATTTAAGTCAAACAATCAAATCTTTGTTAGCACTAGACATGTATCCCTGTTTTTCAGCTAGAATGTTTTGCTTTAGTTTTCCACGAACAGTTTAGGATAGCCTTCCAAAAACAGACATGACTAAAATGTAATACCTATAGTGGAAAACATGTTATTTCTCTGCAATATTGTATAGTGCACTGTAAAAGCCAGCATAGGTACACAAATCAATGGTTCCATGAACAGAATGTATTATAAAATTCATTTTAAAACATCAATACTTGCCCTCAGCTATTTTCAGTTGAGATTTTGGCTCTAGCATTGACTAAAAGAAAGTGAAAATATTTGTTCAGGCAGCTAACTGGCCTATCAAACATCCAGTATTCAGAAGATCTCATGACAGAGCAAACACTCACATGAGTGTAAGGGGAAAGACAGACTGCATTTTAGCAGGACCGCAGCATGCCAGGGCTCTGCAGAATGAGACCTGGGTAAGAGCAATGACATTTAGCAAATTACTTTAGAAAACTGATAAGGGCATGATCCTTTTTTATGTTGAAGATCATGCATAATGCCTGCTGTGCCTCAGTACCTTTTCATAAATATAGAATGAAAGCTCATGGCAAGATGCTGACAGATGCCATAGAGCAAGTAATAACTCCCCCCGCCTCAGGCAACCACACTCACGCAGCTGGTTTGTACCTTGCAGCCTCCTGTTGTAATGCTACGGCTGATCATCCATCCCACATAGCTCAGGAGGTGATGTAGCACTTGTGTAGGACAGAAACTTGGATGAAGAGATGATTTTTGAATGGTGAGATTAACTCTCACCCTACGCTGTCGGACAAAATCGAACGATTTTTGACACAAACGGTTTTTGACAAAAATAAAACATGCTCTTGTTTGGACAGTGTGTGATCCTATGCTACTTATAACTATACGTGTATATGTACACAAAATTATGTATATACAGAGAGAGAGAGCTAAAGAGATAGCATGCTTGAGCTAAAAATGTGTTTTAGAGAAAGTTATAAAGAAGTTTTTGGCATCTAGATAGCGTTACTATTAAAATATATCTTCTATGTGTGTCTAGTGAGGGACTAAGCCTGCAGTAAGAAGAACTGAGAAACATTCTTTTCTTACATTGTAAGATCTAATCCTGACCCACTGAGGTCATCTGGGGCCTTTTCCACCAAAGTCCCTGGAGACAGGACCCCAGCCAGTGGTGGCTAGATAATGGCACGTGATTGATGCGTGGACAGACAATGGCATGTGGATAATCTTCCAGAGAAAGTCCATGGATCACCTGCTGAAAGATGGGATGGGAAGGGCACCACCTTCCTATTGCATGTCAGCCCCAGAGGATTTGGGAACTTCAAGATGTGACAGATAACTGGCTAATGGACTGTCCATCTCACGGACATGTGTTTCTCTTTCAGAGACCCCGTGCTCTGATCACACCAATGTTTGTCCCTGGCACTTAGGCTAAACTAGCATGATAAGGGGTTGATCTGTAAGGTTCCCCAGCAGAGGCCCATATGCCAGGGGAACACGTAGCATGACAGAGGTTTCACCTCATCATCCCTCCAGCCCCAGCTTTTACAGCAGGAGGAGCACATAAATGGATGCATCAAGGTTAAGTACACTTTTTCTTGTCCTATTCAACAGTGATGGCAGTTGTCTAATACTTAACCCAGAGAAAGTCCATGATCGTGGCTTATAAATTATTTCCTAAATATCCTTTCCTTTAGTAAAAAAATGAAGACATGTAGTCTGCCTAGAGTTTTTATCTGGATCGTCTCCCTTTTTGTCAGGCTAAAGCCTTTGCTTTCAATTCTAGGAGCAATGTGGCCAAATCATTGTGCTAGTGGGAAGTAGCTTCATGATCTGGGCTTATTTGAGATGTATGTGCAGGGGTGGAGTATGCCAGTAAGAAAGAGAAGTGGTGATTGTTCTCATTTTTGCAATTTTAGCATGTTGTTCTTGTCATTTAAATTTGAAAATTGTTAGTGTAGTGCTGTGCAATTGCCTCATGCTGTAGCCTTTGTTTTTCCAGACCACGCTTCTCCAAATGTTTGTTGGAGGTCAAGGGCAAGAGCACCTCTGGGATAAAAAAAAGCCCCACAGTGCTTTTCAACAGAATGATAGCTGCCCTTTCTGGGAAATGTCTCTGATTACACAGCATTTCTCACAGAAGCAGCAATATACCATTTTATTTGGGTTTTTGTGGTATTCAAGACCATGGGATGAACGTAGCATAGAAGAGTAAATGTAGTGTTAAATGCTAGAGTTTCAAGTGAAGGTGCAATTCTGTAGGTGAGGAAGTCTGAGCATCCCAGCCACAGCCAGCTGTTTCCCAAAGGATATAAACCCCTCTGATGTGGAACAACTCTCTATGGAGTCTTTTGTTACCAGGTCAGAGCACGCCAACATCTCAAATCGGTGAATGGCCTCATTCACAGCAGATTTCTGTGGCAAAAGGTTTTGCTGTGGCAAAAAGACCTTCAGAAGAGGAGTGTGGGTATCCTCTGTGTCTCTGTGTTCATGAACTTGGCAGAAGTCAATGAAGGAAAAGACTAGACTTCGATTATAACTTCTGGCTAAATGCTTATATTTTTTTGTTCAGAATAATGCTGTTTAGTCAAAATTAGAAGTATTCTGACAATTTTAATTAACTTGGTTAAGAAAGTTACAGGAAACTTTTAAAAATATCTTTTCTCTATTGTGATGGAAAGAGGAAATAAAAACAGCTTGGCAAAAACATTTCAGCTATATTCTCATGGGGATGGCTCAGGTGAAGAGCAATAGTCTGGGGGTATTTTTCCCCAAGCTGGAATTTCTGAATATCTTATTTTAACTCTGACTGAGAATGGAAAAAGAATCTGAAATGCTAGAATTTTACATGGGATAGAAACTCTAGGTTTGACTCTGTCCAAGCCAGAAATCAAGATAAAAAGTTACAGCAAAACAGAATGTAAATACCTGGAAAGCATAAACCCGGGCACTTCAGACCTCAAGCAATTTCTAGGTGCAGGGGGAAACCATAGAGGTACTTCCCTCTCATTTCTGGTTACACGATCAAGAAGATGCCACTGTTCCCTCTTGCACTGCTTGTCCCTGCTGCTGGCTCAGAGGGAACGTGGTGACTGTGCTACTACAGCGTATCCAGAGAGCATCTGTGGGCACAAATCCCACAGGATTTATGGAAGGGGAAAACGACGGAAATCATCAGTCTTCATGCACACAGTGTGCTCAGGTAAAGAGCTGATCCATTGTAGCTGATGGCATTTCAATGGTGAAGAAACAGAATTGGGTATATGTCATCCAAACAATACCTGGCTTACCATCAAAGGCAGGTGAAGAGGAGGCAGGAAGGGTGAGGTTGGCAGCATTAGACACCAGTCTAACTTCTGAAGGACTGAACGGGGAGTTTCTTTGTTTCAAAGAAAAGTCTGGCTGATCATGCCAGTTCCTATGGATTTCAGCAGGTGAAAGTCCATAGCTCCCCTGCACCAACACGAGTTTTCTTCCAGGTGATCAACAGAAAAAGCACAGTTATTCCTTCACACTGGGGCTTATGTTGCCAGCCCCATGGTGTTGTGACAATGGTCAGTTGGCTGGTTTGGTAGTTGGCCCAACACACCGCTGCTTGCTAGCAAAGCAAGCAATGTGGATGGACACCCTCCACCACCAGGTCCCTCGTACACTGCAGTTAAATACTCCTTTCCCATTTGTCCTGGCCATCAGAGGCTGTCCCGAGCCAGCTTGCGGTTTGGGCTTCAAGTTCAGTTTCAACGCACATGTATTGGTGTCTGGCACAGGGTTGGCACAGAAAACTTGCTATTTTTCTTCTGGCTTCCCTAGGCACACTGAGTTTTCACTGCTTAGAAGTTAATCACTCTAATATGTATCCAAACAAAACCTGTCTTTTTCAGTTTGAAAACTTTTCAGTTTTCTTTGGGAGACTCACCATAGCAGCAGAAGTACACCGCTCTACTTCCAACCCATTGACAGTTTGGCATATGTCTTGCATATATTTTGGACCTTCTCATACTGAATAATTCTACTTCTCCATCCGTGAGGCTTTTTTGTTACAGACCTGATCCTCTTCACTTTCAAAACAAAACTCAAGGGAAAACAGTATTTCCAGATGAGTCTATACAAAAAGAGATACAAGTTATTTTTTTATGTTCACAAAACACTGTGAGTGGTTTTAATTCTCTTTGTTGTAATTGATGGCACTGTGACTAGGGTTTCCATTCATAGCCGGAGCAACGTGTATGGCATGTGGCTTTATTCCTTAAACACACACTTCTGCTCAAAAAAAGTCTTCCAGGGTCAAAACTTCAACACTCCTAAACTCGTTAAGGGCTTAGCTGGTCTCATTGCTGGTACCTCTGAGTGCCCAGCAAGCCATATGGAATATGTCTATTCCATAGACAGCAAATGGGACCTGTCGTTAGCTGGGTCTGTATTGCCTTTCAAATGCAGACAGAAACTGAGACTTGTGCTCAAATCTGTATCGCAGCAATACAATGTGTACTTAAGTCTGTGCTCTGGTGGAAGAAGGGATCATGGGTCTGCAGGACTCGTAGAGTATGAGGTTCAAAATAAAGGTTTCCTGTCCTGAGGATTCACAGTCTAAATAATTCAGCAGTTGTAGCGGGGGGTGTTGTTTTTAGTGAAATCCAAGGTGGCAGCATCCTTGGAACGCGGCTCTTGTTTGTACAACGGAGATTTTACACCAACATTTGCACGGCTCAGCTTCTCCTCTTAAGCTTTTAAGACCTCAATCCACTTTGCAGTGATTTAAAGGGCGTCAGTGATTTTACTCACCAAGTGTCTTCTGCTGCACGAAACCCATGCTGCATGAAGTGTGCAAGTGCCTGTCTGCGACACGGGTAAGGAGCACATGGCAGAGGGGGGAGAGGTTTGTACCAGAGGAACTTTGGGCTGGGCACAGAACAAGCGGAATGAATTCTGCAGGCAGCTAAAGGAATGCCATGAAAACTGCGCTGTCCCATCACACCCTCTGCTTATGCCCATTCCCTTACAGAAAATCTGTGGACAATATCTGTAAAATATGCAGCCAAATTCAGAAAAATGCAGTTATTGGGAAGAACTTAGCTGTAAGGAAGGTTCACTAAAAGAGAATCAGTTTTGTTTTAACCAAAACCAGGACAGGGCTATTTCAGGAATGTTTAGGAGAGCTGAAAAATATTTAATTAGGGATATTTTTTACTCTCCTGTTAATAAAGTAAGGGGCCTTAATAGCTTTGGTCCATCATGGGCCTTCATTCTGACCAAAAATAGCCTTCTCTGTTCATAAGAGCATTGCAACCGTAAATTCTGATAACTTGAGAGCTAGGAATGAACATTGATATCTAAAAATGTCCCTTTTCTACAGCAGTAAGAGATGAGGGCTAAATCTGGATATGAAGCTATGGCATTTTTTACCATAAACAAATGCTGTCAATGACTAAGTACTTTGATCTGCTGGACCATGAGCCAGAGCAGATTTGTAGGGAAATACTCCAATGCCAAAGCACTGGGGAGGGGGGAAAGAGACAGGGCTTAACTAGAAACCTATAGATTGTCAGATCAAGAAATTAGTGGCTTGACTGCAGAAGAAGCTGGGAAAAAATGTGTGCTGAATTCAGTTATCACAGCCCACCTAGGAGGTGTGCTTTTTGGTATTTATGTACCCTGCGCAACAATACATATATTTATTTGTACATATATATACATGAAAACATGTGTGATGCCCTTCTGCCTGCATTGCCAGGACTGCTATGAGAACAAATTCTCGAAGATTTATAAATAAATATATCTGATTGTGTTTTATCTCCTAGATCTTGGCGCTTCCAAGGGACAACGGTCCCCGCCAAGGCTTACACAATTAGCACGATGGCACAATGGCACCCTCTGTTGCTCTGCGCGCCTCCCTCCGTGGCTGCTCCCACGTGGAGATATTAACTCCCAAAAGCATCTGTGCACCAGCTTCTTCAAACCTGGCCTCTTCCTGCCCAACTTCCTTGTTTGTTTGGAGTTCTCCTCTGTTCTTTCCTTTCGTAGTAAAATCCAGCATGTTCTTCCAAGCCTGTGCTGGGGGAAGATGACAAACTGTGGTTTTAACGAGCAAGAGGAAGCACTGAGAGCCTGGATTACCACACTCATTTCAAGAATAGCAGCCTTCTGTCCCCGTCTTGTTCTCCCTAACGCAGCTAACGACAGCTTCTTGAAACAGTTGTATTAAACACTGACCTCAGTTCTACAAAATAGTGATCATTTCTTGGAGATGCTGTGTGGACAGGGTGCTCAGCATTTCCTGGAAAGTGATTAATCCTGATGAGATCAGGTTGTCCGGCTCTCATGCCACTAATTAAATCACAACTTTTCTTTCTTTCAGTTGAACAACAGCTTGATTCATGAATTAAAATACATAGTGAATCTGATTTTGACTCTGATCCTCTGTGTGTTCATAATTAAACAACCAGCTCCTTTTATGCATGGAAGCAAAACTTCTGGGGCATGGTGAGTTTTCACTCCTAATGATGTTCACTTACACCCATGTGACTGCACTTTAATTGCTCATTAATACAGACAGACTTAATGGGATGACACACAACTACCTTGTTCTTGCTGGACTTCCCTAACAATGACATTTTTTAACTGTAAGGATACCAGACATTTCTCAGACTGAATCAACTTCTTCTGTCCTTTACTCTCCCATACCCTGCCATGCTGTTAATAAAACTATCTTGTTGTAATGTTATCATTAAGGACTGGTTTTGCTTTGATGGCAGAAGAAGAACTGGAAACATACTTTCCATTGTTACTGATATGGCTGTGTCTACTTTCCACATGTGCAGTTTGAAAAATTATCAAATGCTTTATAAATCAACAGATTTTCATAAAAATATGTTTTTTTCAGTACTGGTTTTTTTTTTTTTTAGATAAAAATATTTAAAATGAGTAAGTCTTCAAATCTTTATGTAGAAGGGGAGGTAAAGAGAAATTCAAAGAGAATACAAAAAGCTGACCTAAAAATCAGTTTGGATTTTGTATGTGCATAGTAATTTTTCAGAATTTATGCCACATTCACTTCTTTTGATACCAGAAAAATGTTATCAAGAAGTCAAACTGAATTTTATCCCAGGCCTCATAAAAAAAACATGTTTGACAGTTGTGTGAAAGAAAGGGATTCAAGCTCTATTAATTGTTTGTGAATAAATATCTCATTTCAGAATTAAATTACTCGTAATGATTCCATGTTAATTTGTTATTTGAATCCCCTGCAGTCCCACTTTCCCCAGATAGAGCTGGATGATGGGAAATGGTAGGGATATTGTCTAAGCTTTTTGGCTGTGTAGATTTCAGCTGAAACAAGTTCTGATTGCTGCTGATCTAGATGCATATTTTCATTTATTTTAAAATTACACCTGCAAGCTTTAGAATTTGACACAGAAGACCAGTTCCTTTCTGATTTTTGCTCTGATTTTGTTAGAAAAAACCCACAATGTTAAAATGCCAAAGAAATGTTTCCCTGAAAAGAAAACAAAACCAAAATAGCAGTATTTTAAAACCAGCACATTTTAAAAGGACTGAAATTGTTTCTCCCTCCTGTTTTATTAAACTAGAGTGCTGACAAAACCAATATGTTTTCTGAAGTGTTTCATTTTGACCAAATTTTCTTGTTATGGTAGAACATGGATCCACTAAAGTGATTCTGACTGGCTGAGGCTGAATGCTTTGCTTCTTTTGGGTTGAGGCCCCTACGGGCCTACCAAGATTGACTTAGCCTTTCCTGAATGGAGAAACTGTTCCAATAAAGACGAAAAAACCCCAAGCAACACCACAAATTGTTGTCAATCTCATCCCGAAAGCTAGCTTCAACTGGACCGTAACAAAACAGAGAGAGGT
>Ga0181612_134112_pt1 | contig 10867 bp, 4 predicted proteins | sample HoacroProtozoa21_FD_119630 | JGI IMG/M metagenome (GOLD analysis project Ga0181612, IMG submission 119630) | Hoatzin crop microbial communities from Cojedes, Venezuel. Combined Assembly of Gp0051906, Gp0051904, Gp0051908 | reverse complement strand
GTGGAGAAGGGTGCTCCTCTTGCTTGTATCCTCTGGCTGTTTTTTTCTGAACAAAAATGTCCTCTGGCCACTCTGGTGACTAAGTTTACCATTTTGGAATCGGCTCCACCACGCCCGCTGGGTGCTGAATCAGTGGGAGTTATACAACTTCACTATTTACAGGCAGTTTGATCTGCTTACCTCTGCTCTGCCGCTCGCAGAGTGCGCGGCTGGTTTTTCAAGACGAGGTAGCTATCGACAGGGATGAAAGTGGTTCAGAGAAGGAATACTTTGTCTTTCAACTTGGTGAATAAAAATTCACGGTAGTGACGACAATGACCAAAGAGAAAGAGAGGAACAAGTTTCAAATCAGAAGTCAACGCAGAAGTGATTTGGTAACAAACCTCTATACAAAAAGTCACAGCGCATGCAGGTTTACATAAATGTTACCACAAAGCCTCCCCCAGCTCTACTGTAGCAATTCAAATAAACAAATATACACGTAAATCCTTGAACTCACTTCCTAGCTTAGCCACAGAGGGATGGACATGCCCACTGGCTTGAGACCTCAGAAGCCTCACTCAGCTGAACACTCAGGGTTCAGATCTGTCTACTGCAGATCTCCAAATGACAGAGAGGTGGAAGGGCATTTGTAGAAATTGTATTTCTCGCCAGTGCAATAATCCTGAAAGATCAGGACCAGACTGTATTTTTGTGCCTACTGGTTTTTGTGCGATCAAAATTGTCAAGCTGAAGGTAGGAAGCTCACCAGGCTTAGCAATTAGGTCCTCTCTCGGCGTGCTGTAAACTGGACGCCAAAAATCAGTGGCCAGGTTTGAAAAAGTTGTCCTTAATGAGAAGCAAGAAAGGTCAAATGTACAAACTCTGTTACTCATTGGGATTTATTTGCTCAGTTCTAATTTTAACTTTGGTTAGCCCAATAAGAGGTATCACATCACCGTCTGGGTAGCTGTCATACAAAAAACAATGCAGCTACCAACTTTCCTCCATTGGATGACATACTTGGGCAGTAGCCCTTCAAAAAAAAGCTTCAACTTCTTTAGAGCACATTTGGTTTTCCACTCATCATTTTCCTGATGCTGAAAGCAATGTTATTCATCCCAGAGAAGAACAGCTACATTGTATTTCAAAGGTTTAACCAAAACACTCCTTCTGCTACAAGTTTTCCTTCTTTGAGGATTTTAAAATATATCTACAAAGTGGCTGCTGGGCAGTATCATCAATTTATGGTTAATAGGATCTAATAGAAAAAAAGGACAAAAGGGAAAAGAAACGAATTACGTGATTGCAAGAGTGACTGCTATCTACAAGAATGTGGATGACGAGAAGGAGGACTAACAGGAGGGACTCCTCTCCCCACGAGATGAGCTAATGATTGCTGAATGTAGAATGACTTTGTTAAAAGAAGAGACAAAAACAGAAAAATAAAATCAATTCTTAATACACTATGTGTGTACGATCCACAATCTATAACCACCTACACACTCACAACTCTTCCACCTTGTTTTTGCAAACCTCACCTCTAGCACTTACATCAAAGACCACCCTTTACCTTCTCCAGCCCTGCTTTCCTGCAGTGAGGAAGCATCATCCACTTCTGCTTGGACCTTGTTTCCCTCTGACTCTTGACTTGTAGTCGTGTGGGACTAGATAGGTACAACAGACACGGCAATCATAAACCATTAGCGATTCTGAAAGGCCAGTCATATTTTGCCCATATTCTTCTTTGGTTGTTTGGTCACACATTTACAGTCTTCTTTCACTAATGTCAAGCTGGTTATCATCACTGCATCCAGCCCTGCTGCCTGACCACTGAACACCCAAATGTACTATTCTGGGGGCACAGTCTTACCCAGGTGAGGCAGGATTCCTCTTCTCAGGAGAACATGTTTCTCTGGGCAGCGGGCATGCGAGCTTTAGGACACCATCCTGCTGGGAATTCAGCTCCTTGGGTCTACTCTTCCTCCTCCCAGGCCTTCTAGTCACTGCCAGAAGCGGCAAATCCTTACAGCTGAAATACTGGTGCTCAGATCAGTGGTCAGTACACTCCCCTCAAGTCACACACCTCCCGGCTGCTTTTGGGACTCACACCCTGAAATCTGCAAAGCAGCTGGCCAGTGTCATGATGAAAGAATCTTGTCGCACGACCACAAAATACCTAGTTAATGCTGGAAGATGGCACTCAAAACATGCTGCCAAGAGAAACTCTCTTTGTTTCTCCTGGATCAGACACAATCGCACCGTGTTAACCAAGCTGTATTCTCACCACTTCCCAGTTGCAGTCATTGCTCAAGACGAAGGAAGACACTACACATCCGGACAGCTGGAAAAAGCAGCTCCTGTTATATATGTAGCAACTTGACTGTTCTCCAATATTTATGGATCCCAACTGCCTTCACTTCATTATACCATTGGGGAAGAAAAAGTACAATAATCCCCTTTATGTCTCTTGTAAGTGAATCCAGCCATGATTATAATATATTGTGGTCACTTGAAGTAGCTATTAATTATTGAATGCTTGCTTCATAATGAATTGGAATATCACCTGTTATAGACCAACTTCTTCATATATTCTCTAACACTTCCAAGTTGCTGTGAAAATGGTCTATATTTTAAAATTAATAAAGTAATAAAATCAATGCAACAAAACCTCATTTCTTTCCCAAACACACTGTAGACTTTGCAGTACGGTCTCATCAGACGTAGCAAAGTAAGGAGGACTGGTCCAAGCCACCCTTGGATCAAAATCCATATTGTTTCCTAAGGCTGTCTAAGAATAGCACCTATGCTACATTCATTAACAATGATAAAATGTCTCAGAATAATGAGAGGAGACTGGCAGTGCCAATTTTTGAATAGTGCGTGAAATTCAGGAAACAGTAATAATAACAACAACATCAATTAAGAGAAACCACGGCAACTTTTACAAAGATAGAGGGCCAAGCTTTCTGTTGATCAAATGCCAAATTAAGCAAATGCATTCTTCTTAATAGAACGTGTCCTGGAAATACTTCCCTCCCATACTCTCTTGACTGGAGAGCAAGAAGGGGAGCATGCTGTTCATTGCTTGATTTCCTAGACTATTTAATAGTACTTCTTCGGTTGTTGAAAAGCTGCTATACATCATCCTGAGAATGACTTCATCTCATAAGTGACTGAAGTAACATGTATAAAATGCTCTGGGGTTTTATTTTGCAAGGGCCTATTTCACATGCAGCATCACTTGCTGCAGAGAAACAAGCACATCTGGGGTGGAATGCAGCAGCTATTTAATTAATACTGACTAGCTAACCCTCATGGATATTGTATTTTGGGAATAGCACATTTTGGAGCAACCCTCATAAATTATTACACCATCTAGCTAGGTGTTAAATGGTGCTTATTATGACACGCAGCCTCCAGTAGAAGAGTACGGATGTTCTCTTGTCAAAATCAATGGCAAAATACTCAGTTAAATTCAACAAAACTAGAGCTGGGTCTCTAATCAGGTTACAGTAATGCCTCAGGATGACTGACCTCCCTTCAAGATTCCTCATCAGGCAACAGTTTACATCATCAGAACATCTTGTTTCTGCAGCTGAATACACTGTCAGTCTGCACCCACCTGGAGCTGTGGAGGAGGGTAAGCTATGACCTGCAGTGATCATTCCCACTTAGGAAGCACTCCAGGTCTCTATTCTGCTTATAAAGATGAATCAAAAGACCTTATCAAGCACTGTTACCATTTTGCTCTGGGGTCTTAACTGGTTTTGCCAAAAATGATTTCCAAAAGAAATATTTTTTATGATGAGAGTGTAGTGTTCAAGTGGTGCTAGCAAACAGTGAATAATACAATATGCTCATGCTATATCAAATGCAAAAGACTCCCATTAGAGCTTACATCAATTTATATGCTGCAGCCTGGGGGTGTGGATCTCTTCCAGGGCTGCTGGTTACTTCTGCAATTTTTCTCCTGCTATAAAAACATGATTTTACTCAATCCTTTCATTTTAAGAATGAGGATGGATACTGAAATCCACAATACAGCAGGTTCATCTGCAAGCATGGATGCCTCATATACACATAGTAAATCTAAGCACATGACAGTGCATGTGAAGTAAACATCAACCTACAATGACCGTATATGAAAATATAATGCTCTTTTACTCCCTTTCCTGCTTTCAACAACATGAAGCCCTTGGAAAATACCATAATATTTTAAAATATCAATTATACTTATTGAAATGTGCTTGCATGTTGCATTTGTTCATACTCCTTGCTGTAGCAGATGTAAAGATACAGTGATCAGAACACATTGTCAGAGAACACCAGGTCAAATCAATTAACTGGGTTATGCTTGCATCCCACGACTAACTAAATCACTTGCTATACATTTAATGTTAACAAAAGTGCTAGGTGTCTCTGCTGTGAACTGCTGGTCTCCTGGATAAAGCATATTCTCCCAAACCAGCAGCTTCTACGCAGCAACCAGCTAGCTATCTTGCAAAGGAGAAGGACAGAAATAATCAGTGCTGATACCTCTGACCATTGTCAGAATTTACAAGACAGGAGATGGACAAGAGTTTCAGACTCTAAACCAAGCAATGTTTTCCAGCCTTTACATAAGTATCTAACTGTGTTGAACTTGGTCTACTGGAATGTTAGAATAAATTCTCATAGAAAAAATGCATTCAAAAAGACTTCTAGCTTGGGTCATTTTGCTAATTATAAGCCGAGCCCGGTAGACACTGAGCGCCCTGGCCTCCCACTTGTTTCAACAGGACCTGAGGCCATTCTGTCCCCTCAGCAGGACCAAGGCTCATGAACCAGCAGAAAGTAATGCAAACTTTACTTTTGAGCTGCAGAGGAGCTAAGTCACCTCCAAGTGGCATATACAGATACCACATAAATAGCGGAGGAACCTTATCCTACAAGGGAGTAAATGAACAAAGCAGCATGCTGTCAAGGTGTGAAAACAAAGACTACAGGAAATTCAAAGTTAATTTCAAGTAAAGAAGAAATACAGAAGCTTGGTTTCAGGAGAATGTAATGTATTTTACAGCACCTTTGCAGCAGTTTTTTTAATAGATTCTTTATAAACACAATATTCTGATAAGAAGGAAAGAGAATTATTCAATACGATGCATACCCTGTATTTTTTTTATGCTGGAAGGACTTCACAAAGAAATACAATCTCTGCTCAGCAAATTTCAGTTTATGGCAGTAAATTACACTTTATAAGCAATACAAGAATAGTGAAACTTATCTCTAATGCTTGCTGTACAGTAAATGCTGAAGAAGAGAAAAAGACGAGACTTTATAAAGCAAAACCCAGCCCCTCGGAAGTAATGTTGTTTTTCTGTGTCATAGTTCAATAATAGTTGGACAGAAGAATCAATCTGGGGCTGGAAACCACAGTCCTAGTTTTAACTCAGCATTATGTGCAAAGCTCTAAAGATCAGCAGAGCCCAGACCTCCAGACTTTGGTCATCAGAGCAATAATTGTTTTAATCTCTTTTTCTAAATTGCAACAGCACTAAACCAAAATGAAACAAAAGCCCTTGGATAATAACATTCAGAAAATAAACTCTATCAAGAAAGTAAACTGTATTTACCTGTTTAGCAGAAAAAAAATTATGTTTTACGTTCGAACTTATTTTAGAAAATGCACTTCAAAGTGCTATAGCACAAATATAATAAACTTGCCGTGACTCACAGTGTTATTTTCAAAATGTCACAAAATTCCCTTTAGACATATGCTTACAAAATTAATTTCAATAAAATGATCATTTAAAATTTATTTTTATCTGTGAGCCACCTAAACATATAAAATTCTCCTCAAATAGGTAAACGTGCAGACAGGCAACATATTTAAGCTGACCAGAACAGCTGACCAGGCATTACTCTAAAATCCTGTTCAGAATAGTTTGACTGGCCAGCAATGTCTGTCTTGGCCTGAGAAACACCATTGATGAGAACCAAACATTTGGTCCCCCCTAACTAGCAATGTTCCCCTACCTTTTTCAGTTGGCCAACTCTCCAACTTCAAAACTTCCTATAACTGGCCTGATTTTTTTCCAGCCAAAGAGAACTTTCATAGAAATTCAAACTACATTTGAGAACTGCTAAGAATTACTTTGCAATATTTCCTTCTAGCCTGCTGTGCAAATGACTACATTTCAATTACTTCCTTCCTCTGAATTAGATGGACTATCTGGCATTGGGGGCAAGTAAGTAATTTTTACTCAGTGGAACCGTATTTCTCTTTTAAAATTCTGATGATACTATCAAATACCACAATTTAGTGCAATATACAAAGAGGTCATACATTACTACCATAGACAGTTCTACCCCACATCCTCCCCTTTGTTACCACTATGTTTTCCCCTTTCTGTAAAGCTGTTCTCATGAGACTTCATTTTACAAAGCACGGAGCAGAAAAGGCAAATCAGAGTACTTCTGAGCCTTACATCCTAAAATGACAGAAAATAACTTAAATAAGAGTGGATGATATAATTGACCTGAGTGCCTACTCGTTGTTTACCCTAAACTCTCAATGAAGCCAGGCAGCTCTGAGCACTGGGATCATATTCAATAATGATAATTATGACAGAGTAATACATTTCACAGATGTCTCATAGTAGTTTGCTTTCCAGCTATATTATATGCCTATAGCTTAGAATTCTTTGGTCCATGATTCTACACTGTTATGGTACAGGCTTTCAGTAATAACTAGGGATGATTTTTCTAGATTACCTAGAAGACACTGACAAGAGGACAAAAGAAGATTTGAGATCTATAGTTAAAGTTTAAGCCTAATAGCTACACTAATTGATTAGTTCTCCATGGATTTTCTTTGGTCACTGAGGTGTGTACAGAGACTACAGGAGATTATTTTATTGTGTAATTTTCGCAGCGCAGCAGGATACCTTGACAATGGGTTGGATACCACCCTCCTGACAAAAACCACAGGCGAGGGATCAGAGTGAAGAAAATTCAGCCAGCAGAAACTCTCCATAACAAGCAGGGGGTAGGATTTTTGCTTCCTGGGAAAGCAGCAAGATTTCTGGCCCCACAACCTGCAGATATCTGAGGTCTCCCGCGGGACAGTCATTTTTATCGGGAGTTGCTGTCCATTTCAGTCCTAGAGGTATCGGAAGCCTTACCCAGTTCCCTGGCCACTTAGTTCTATTTAATAGCTATCCTGTTGAAAAAGGCTTCATGAAACATGGTTATATCTTGTTTACTGAGCCAGAGCAGAACCAGAGGCTTAGGCAGCAGATGCACAAGTGGTGCAAAGCTGGTTTTGTTTTTGGGGGTGGATGCAAAGAGGCTGAAAGTAGATCTGGAGATGATGAAGGCTGATGGCTGAAGACTGAAAAATGTCTCCTTTTTATACACAGATCAAGCTAGCACAGGCCATGGCAACTGTCACGTCTGCTGAAACAGCACAAAAGTGCTGGAGGACCTAGGGGGGACCTATTCTACAGCTAGAACAGGAGTTGGTGAACCTCCGTTGAGGAAACCAACAGGACAATGAGATGCAGAGATGGCTCATGCAATTGCATCCACCAGAAACTAAGCTGAGACTAGCAGTGCTTTTTGTATCTGCCATCCAGAAGACTGCAACTTGTACTTTGGTATGAACCTGCAACAGCCAGGGGAGACCTCGTTCAAATGCCTATTTTTACTGTTGACCCAGGTCTCAGTTATTTTCACTTCTGAGTATCTTTTCTTGAGATTTCAACTCACAACTCAGGAATCCAGACATGAGCTTGATGCTTCCAAACCCTAGGTCATGGTCCCCTCAAAGGTCGCCTCAGTTGCTGAGTGTTGCATTTCAGGCACCTTGCATGGACGTGACTTTCAGAAGGCGAATACTCAACACTTTCTAAAAACTCAATCTTCAAAACCCTCTCCAAATGGATTAATAAAAATGAAAGCACTTAAAAATTGCTAGTTACTTTCAAAAATCTTACCCATAACTAGAACAGACTGATTGACAAGACAGACAGAAATCATAGGTAACCATAAAAAGATCCATGCCTTGCTGCGCTCAAGGTACTTACAGCGTAAACTTTATTCACATTCATAGTGACATAGTTAATGGCAAAAGGGTTTGCCCTTTATGTCCAGTAACCATATTTTACTTTGTATCTCTGGAGAGCAGGAGTCTGTATAAGCAATGAAAGACGGAAAAAAAAGTTGATGGATTACCAGTTTTTCTTCTGGTGGTGAATTCAGCTGTCTGGAATTGTGAATGTTAGTACAGGAGGAAACGAGATAGTTATCTTTTGTCGAAACTGTGATATAACAAATGTTAATATAATCTCAAAGGGAGGTACAAATCAGAATATCTTTAAAAAAAGATAAAACATATCCTGAAACAAAGGTTGCTTTTAACTATGTGTAAACAGTCTTTGATCAATCAACTGAATCCTTGGAAAGGGCTGATAGATAGCAAAACATAACACAGCACCCCTACCACAGTTGGGTAAGTGCTTAAACTTTACTCACAGAAAGGATGCAAGTAGTTGGCAGGGAGACCCAACCATAATTATTAGAATGGAACTTCTTAATATAAATTAGCACAGTCCTCTCCTTCTGGAAGCTGCAATCAGTACAGAATAAAACAGATTGGTACTGCTGCATTATAAATGCAGTTGACATCAGACAGAAATTCCTCCTGAGGGTTGTCTTCAGATTTCATGGCTTTTCTGCTTCCTCTGCTGCATCCTCAGACAAACCTACAAAGCAGAAAGAAGATGCTTAAAAATTCAGTGTACTTGGCAACTACATGCACTATATTGTTGATTCCATCAGTTTGTAAAAGCCTTGGTTATAGCTGGAGGAAACAATTTATTACATGTAAAACAGTTGGGATAAAAATGCTTAACTTGCAAATTCAAGCACTCACAAGTTTAGAAAATATAAAAAATCAAGGTAATAAGGGCAATTTCACATCAGCTTTTTTATGCATATGATGGATGATACAAGTCTAAGTTATAAAATCGTGGACTACTTATACATCAGAAAAAAACAACAGAACAGCAGGGCATATGATCTGAGACAGTTACTCCAATCTACGTGCATTTTGCCTGCCCCTTTTTCTATGTACAACTGGCAATACAAATTGCAAAACAATGGAAAATTAGGCTCTAAACTCACCAACAAGGATTTTTTTTTTTTTTTTTTTTTTTTTTTTTAATGTAAGACTAACACTTTCAGCAAGGGGAAAACAGCAAAACCCCTGTATTGAAGGTAACTTCCGCCTTAGATCAAGAGTATGAGGTTCCTATTTTCAAATGTCAGTTCAAGAGATGAAGCCATCTTGGATTGGACATTAATCTTTGCAATAATGAACCTGACAGAATTGGAAGAGTGGGTGGAAACTCACAAAAAGTTGCTTGGAATATCCAGGGAGAAAAAGAACAGGGTATAATAACACAGATTTGTATATGCACATACCTGCATGACTTGAAATTAAAGTCATTATTTAACCCCGCAGTTTCTTCCATGTCCACTCTCAATTTAGGTTGAAAACTACTTCAATCTTTTTCTAATGAATATAAAACAATCCAAAATAAATTGGCACCATCTCCAAATTATATATGAATAATAATAAAAATAACATGTAGCTTGTATGGTTTTGTTGGTTTTGGTTTTCTTCCCCTTTCAAGCTGTCTCTGAAGAAAGGCTGCAATCCCCACACACCCAGTGAAATGAAATGATCCAGCAGGTCAGCAGAATAAAATTTGAGCATCCGGGTCTGCTAAACCTAAACACCACCAGTCACCTGTCAGCCCGACTGCCTTGACAATCAAGTTCACACAGAACTTAGCACCAACAACCTATATAATTTTAAAAGAATATGCTTTCATTTAGATCCATGCAATTCCATGTGAGCAAAACCAGCTAGATCTCTTTTTTTCAGTTTTTATTTTACTCTATCAACGTTTTTTGGTGCTTGGGGATTTCAGTATTTACAATGGTTTTCATGGCTGATGGTACTAAACTGAACAAATTTTATCTCCAGCCTTGAGACTTAAGGAGAGCATCAGGGAACCTAACAGAGCAGGAGATCAAGGATAAAATCACCAAGATACAAAACACTAAAGCAGTAAAATTTCAGCAACAGCTGGAGCCCAAGAACCCTAAGGGGCTAAAAAGTTCCCCTTACTGAAGTTTCTACTTTTTTTTTTTCTTTATTTTTTTTTTTAAGAGGACAATTAAACATACCATGTTAAGAGCTGACTTAGGTTTACAAAGGTCAGCCCTTGAATGGTACTTCTTTTGTTCAAAACTCTGGTCACATATCGCATGCTGGGATGCCAAAGGGACTGGCAGCAGGTCCCGTCTTGTTTCATTAATGATCTAGGGGAAGGAGGCAGGTAGCATGATAATGAAATGTGCAGATTATAAGAAACCAAGATGAGCTACAAATGCTGGAGAAGAGAAATAAATATTGCTCTAGGACTAAGAGATTGGCAAAGCTGAGAGAAGATAAAAGGAGATACCACTTGAAATACATCATGGAAATAACAATCTTAAACGCAGATACTTGCTGAGGAAAGCCCTGCAGAAGCAGCACAGTGGAAAAAGCTGTTCAGGAGATACATTGGCAGTGAAATACCCCACGTAGCTCAATGAAGTGCAGAAGCAGAGCTCACAGTTACTGTTCCTGACTCTGTAGTTTCATTGAGAACACATATGGAGCTTTTGATAGCTCTGTACTACATAAAAAGATACCGGAGAATATCTTACTTTCCCACTACAATCAAGCAAAAGAGTTTGCAAGACTGGTTTCTGCACACTCTGACAAGTGAAAGCAGGACACGCACACAGTTTGGATGAGAAACAGCAAAAAAGACTATTATGGTCAGCTCTT
>Ga0181612_133833_pt1 | contig 10867 bp, 4 predicted proteins | sample HoacroProtozoa21_FD_119630 | JGI IMG/M metagenome (GOLD analysis project Ga0181612, IMG submission 119630) | Hoatzin crop microbial communities from Cojedes, Venezuel. Combined Assembly of Gp0051906, Gp0051904, Gp0051908 | reverse complement strand
TTTTCACCAGACTAAACAACCCCAGTTCCTTATGTCTATCCTTTCATTGTACATTTTGAGTTTCTTAGACAGTTTGTTTGTTATATGCAGGAGCAGTAAAAAATATTTGTAATTGTGACACCCTCAAATCTGTATTACATCTTCAAAAAATGTAGTTTTGTTGTGTTTCTTTTACTCTAAGAGGAATTTATAGTAATTGTGGAGTAGAATCCCTAATTACCTTGTTAATATACAAGCAAATTCAACAGCAAAAAATAATATAAAGATCCTAAAAAGATTTTGTGGATTGTTAATTACAACTCACTTTGCCACTTCCTAGGAGCTGATGGTTTCCAGAATGATTGCTCATAGTTGCTGTGTAACAAAATGCATATGTCTCTGAAGTTTGAAACAATTTTGTTCATAATTCCTTCTGAACTTAAACAGATGCCAGAGATGAAACACTATGTCTGAATTGTTAGTTAAGACAGTTCTTATTATTTTGGTTTTTTTCTTGAACTGATAGGGCTATAACACTTGTTCATGCAGTTAAGTCTTAGCAAATCTTACCATTACTAAAAAAGAGCAAAAAACACTTCTTGGAAAAAAGAGACATTTACTTTAGCTTAAGGCATATTTAGCCAAAGCATAACCAGTATAATCCAAGAATAAAAATATATAATAATGTATTCTTAAAGTGGGATTTTCCCATTCATAATCATTCCTTTCTAATCATTGTATGAAAGAATTAGGAAGCTAACTGTCATCAACACCAAAAAAAGAAGGTCTCATCTCAAAGAGCACTAATGAATACAGCTTTATTATTTCATGATATGGTGAATTGAGACCAAATAGAATCCTACTCAAGCAAATGTCTACATTCCATTTATACATTAGCTTATCCAAGACACATTCTTAATCTTCAGGAAAAAATTCCAAAAGAGTATTTCCTTCCTTGATTTATTACATGCATAAGCACATCCAATTAGTAGCTTTAGACAACTACAGACAATAAAGTGGCCAGTACCCCTCCCTGGAAGCGCAAGAGAAATGACTGCACCCAATCTACCACAGTCTAGTAAGTAGTTCTTAGGATAACACTCGAGCTAAAAATATAAAAGTCTCCCTATTCACTCATTGAATACAAGCTTGATGTCTAGTCTCAGGTGAGAACCTTATTTTAACAATTAAAGGAAGCTTGGTAAAGGGACAAGGATCCATTCATCTCCAATCCAGGAAATACCCTATCTACTGTATCCTTTCAAAAGCCACATCACAATGTAGAGAGGATTACCATTGACGGTTGGAGAAAAGGAAACTTAATATCTAACAAGGAAGAAGAAAACATGTGATTCTGAATGGCTGTTTCTGTAAGGAAGTTGATCTATGAGAAAGACTTTTCCTCTTACAAAACTCTTTTTAGTCTGGAAACAAAATGATTCTCCTCTCCAGCTGTTGTTTGTAGAATACACTCCTCTGCCAAGCTGGGATGGACCCCTGCAACTTTCTTCAGTGTGTTCTATGTGCCATGACGACGGTGCCAAATGGTTGCTGTTATTTTTTGTTTTAAAATTAATTCAAATTCTGGATCACTTTAATTGCCATTCATGCTTGAAAAAACTTAAAACACAGTAACGATATGGCAGTAACAATAGGATTAAACCTTCCATGTTCAAGTACAAGCTTGGAATACAGCAGAGAGAAGACCTAATCTAGAAGGAAGCAGTTGTTTAAACCTTCTCTTTTTCAGAATTAATTTTTGAATAAAAAGCTGTTAGGGGCCTATGGTTAATTTTAGCAATCTACTACTTCTCAGATTTTAAACTTTTCCAAGGCAGAAGCACAGCTGCCAAGTACAATGGAGATCTACATTACGACTCCCTTTACAATTTCAAAGTCTTGAAATTAGACCTTGTAAAATTTTATTCATCTTCCCCAGCAAGAGTAAGTCGTGCTTTCTCAACCTGTTGTTATAACACAAATCAAGGGAGACATGATGATATGGCAGATCTTGGTGAGAAGCACTGTATACAGCTCTTTGTAGCATTTATTTTACGTTAGACATTTTCTTTTGATTTTTTTCCAATAAATATTGCTCGCTGTTTTCTTCATTGCAGCTGACAGTCTGATATTTTTTAGTACAGCGTTTTCCTACACTTTCCTTGAAATCTATTTCCTTGTTGGTTCATCACCCTACATAATTATTTATTTCATCTCTTGTGGTCTTTTACTCTAGAATTTACTAATGTATTTGAATCTGCAGTGAACTCCTTTTGCACTCTCTTAGGCAGCTACATAAATGACTCCAGTCATTCTGAATCTGATTACATTTTACATTGTCCTTTATTATTTAATGAGACTTCCAGTTCAGTATCATCAAAAACCTTGCCTGTGACATTAGCTGCTGGAGTTTTGCTCTGTTCTGCCTTTTCTGTGCAAATTTCCCAGGCTAAATGTCTTGTCAGCTTCAACAACCTCCTGTCTTCCCAGAAACACTCTCCAGAAAAACAAAGAAACAAAAAGCATGTAGAATCCAACCCTAAACAAAAGGAAACAGAGGAGATAAATTTGCCTGATCCAAGTTTCAGTTGCCAGAAATGTCACACATTGCAAAACCTCCCAGAGCATTACAAAGGGTAATGTCTTCTGGAAATGAGCAAACAATTCTGATGAAAATGGGACCAGATCAGGTGTTTCTACAAAACACTGTAAGTGTATTCTCCTTTGTGCAGATGTGGTAGAAGACCTAGGATTAAGCAGCAAAGGACTGTCCACAGTTATGGAGATTTGATGCTGCTTTCTCATTCCTCTGATGACACTTATTGCTCTTACCCTCAGAGCTACTGTCTTCAGCTAAAATTTTAAGTGGCACTTGTGAGGGAGGAGAGGGGAAGAGACAAAGAGAAAGGAACAGATTTGTAGAACTAAGTGCTTTATTCGTGATGTAATAAATGAATTTATGTGAAATTCAAATTCTAGCGAAGTATCAAACATTTATGCAAATTAAAACTTTATTTCCTTGCAAGGTAACTCTGTTCCTATGTTACTCAGATAATTCATAGTTTTACAGTTCCCACTTAGCAAGACTGTAAACAAACGTTGTATTAACAAGGTCTGGTTAGCTGGCAGGGCGGAATGTTCAAAAATAGCAACAACAGCAAAACCAAAGGTAAGAGATATATGGTATCATGTCATCGTCCATCCACCCTGCAAACCAGTGTTAGAATGCTACACATTAGCAAATACGATAGGGGAACTCAATGCAAGTAGGATGAATTTACTGAACATCTAAATTGCTGAGACATGGCCTATTTTATTTCTCCCACAATGATTGGCAAAAAAGTGCTTCCTGCTCCGCTCCTCAAAGTGCCTCCCCCAGTAAATCAGGAGCTACTGACAAGAACCAGAAGTCGTCAGAACTGGTCTGAGAGAGAGTCCTTATTCTCTCTGCCACAGGCAGCGGGAGCCCACCTGTGTAAACAGTGGGTGTATTCATTGGATTGTGGCAACTTTCTCTGAGAAGCTTTGTTCTTGTGAGATTCCAGAGATAAATACACTTTTGGACTTTTTTTTTTGAGATTTCAGTAGAGTTACTGTGGGTGTTTTTTTCTGTAAGATTTCCTGACTAGAAAATGAGAAATCCTGGAAGCGAGAGTATTGGCACCTCTAAGAAGAGAGTTCAGGGGAGAGGAGCCCTCCCTTCATGCCCTGAGGGCCTCATAGACTTGAATTTTTCCAGGAACTAGAATTGCCTCAACTGTATGAGCCAACACAAAATACGGCAGTCTCCTTTTTATTTCCCCAGTACTTCTCTAGCTACTGAGTTCATGTGTGTGAATTGCAATAATTTTTCGATACTTTCTGTTTCAATCACAAATGAACTCAAGTATTGAAAACTCACTGCTAGTGCATGTGTAATGAAAATAGATCACTTGAAGTATAATTTAATCAGGTTCAAGATAGCATTTCCTATCAACCCGAAGAAAGACCATACACAACAAAGCTAATGCTTTCTTAGCATAGTGTTGTTCTGTTTTTGTAGGAGATCTGGGTTCATGATTCTGGCTTCAAGACATCTAACCCGGGTAGATTGAAACTATAAAAAAATTACTGGTCTGGGGAGCTAGCTTTTTTTTTTCTTTCTCTCTCTCCTTACTCACAAATGGTCGAATGGCTAGGTGTCAAATGACTTAAGTGAGGAATATTAATTAAGAAAATTAAACACTTGCTCACATCCTATCCTCCCTAGTAGAGTTTAGTACCATGATTTAAGATAAGTATATGTTTATTTTTATAAATATGCATGAAATTAAGGATATTATATTTATTATTCACACTTCTAAAAGAATATTCATGACTCAAGGGAAAAAGGTCATGCTGAATATAAGCTCTTCTAAGGTTAGTTTATTCTGGTGACTACAGGACCCCCAGCCCTTACTGAGGGTGGATAGATGGGGCTGACAATATTGTTGAAGTCTAGGCACAGTTGTTACTACTTTACTTGTATTTTCTCAACTCTGCCGTGTAATCCCAGGCATAATTATACTGTATATTTTAAAGTTGAAACTGTTCCTAATAAATCATTGACTTTATCCAATTAAATTACAAGAAAAGTATGATTGTACAGGTTATATTTAATAATGTAATTCTGAAAAAAACAAAATGGGATACTGAATTAGTAGTTTTGTAACTTAACATAAAAATTGTAATGTGATATTTGAAAATTAATTTTGACTCCTTCAGAAAGCTTAAACAACATAATTTTCTAAACTCTTACATCAAAACTGCACAATACCATATCTTATGGGTCCATCTGGAGTATTCCCTTTCTTTCACTCTCTTTTAGCAAGTGGTGGCATTTAGCCAGTAGAAATATGTCTGTCGGTGTCATCTTATCAGGCTAAAAAAATATAACTGTGGCCTATTCAGACCTCCTTGTCTGTTTCGGTGTCAATATGACCTGTGCGGAAAAGACATCCAGATATGCACAAACTCATCTCTTACATAACCTATCCATTACTTGATGGGTAACATCCCTCTCCCTTTCTGGTATGTAATATGCAAAGTAATTTTTATATTTGTACAGATTATATTTACCCATGAAATCTGAGATTGTGAGTTTGTATTTTGGAAGTAACTTACACTCTTCTAGCCTAGAATGGATTACGGAGTTGAAACACTTCTTTCAAAACATCTTGAAAATGCTAAAGCGATTTTCAGGCTTCAAGAAAGAGGAATGTTTGTATGTTCTGCTGGCAAAGGAAGGGAATTAGAAAACAACAACTTTTTCTTTTCTCTTTTTTTTTTCTGTGGGGAACTAAACAAAACAAATGTAAGACAGGTTTGAAAAAGTGAAGCTGTAAAACAATACAGAAGAATTTCAAATCTAAGCAATTGGTAACGGTATGGCTCAAAAAAGACACACAAATTTGAGAGTGCTGGTGGTGGTAGTTCTTTGGACAAAATTACTGACAGTTTCTGTCAGTTACTCTGGGTTCATTTTTCAGCCTCTGATCTTATCCAGTTGTGTTTGGAAAGAGCCTCAGACACCGAGATCTCTCAGCTAGCTCTCGAGAAACTAACATAGTGAGGGCTGATTCAGCAGAAAGAAAAGCGGGCATTGGAGGCTGCCTCACCCCCTTCCTAGAGGAATTCTGCACATTTCGACTATGAAAGCAGAAGCCAGTGTCACCAGCCAAACATATCAGCAGACACGTGTTGCCTTGTCTTGCAAAGGAACCGGGCATTGCCAGTGAGGCAGCTCTGCACTCTCCGTTTCCCCAGTGAACAGCCCACACCTGGCAGAGGAGAGCAGGCCCTCCTGGGTCTCCCTGGGCGCACAGACATGCCAATGGGCTCTCCAGCTGCAGAGAGGAGCCACAGCTTGGACAGCATGTTTGGGAGGCTGCCCCTCCTGCCACTCTGCCGGCAGCTAACCCAGAGACCCATGGCTCAGCAAAGTGGTACATAGCTCCACAGGATGAGAAGGGGTTTGAACCCACGTTTCTCTCAGCCACAGAGTACATATTGAGTCACTGAGGAAGGCACTGGAGTCATGCAATTGCAAGCCAGACTTCCCAATGCTTACAAAACAGCAGCTGTACTCCTTTACATCAGCTTTTCAGTCCCATTGCTTTATTCTGTTTTTTTCTCTTGTTGAAAGGATAACCATTCGAGGCACAGTGACCGTGATAAAGTGGAATGGCATAAATCTCAGATGTGTTAAACAAACAATTAAGCTACATGGCCAGTCATATACCTTTTTGCTATTTCACCATATTTGAACTTTTTCCAAACACCCACCCTGAAAAAAACACAACTTTTTTTCCAGGGGAAAGGTTCAGAGCCTTGGAACAGTCCCAATGAAATTTCATGCAAACCATCCCCTAGTTTTTTACAGCAAGTACCTGCAAAACCTTGACAACCACCCCAGTGACAAGGGCACAGGGAGAGATAGGAACCTTGGGATTCCTCTTAGGGGCCTATTCTGATTAAGCACGCTAGAAAATTCCACATAATGACCATGTGTACGACAGCAAAATGATTTTAAAACTTTGGCCTTAATTTACGCTATCGAAACCTGAATAGAGGTTTTCAAGTTATTTAGAAATACGTACAGTTTCTTCTTGTGGGAAAGTGAATTAAATTATCAAATCCAGAGGTCTAATCTCAGTGCCATTTAAAATAAGTTCCAACCCCCTCAAAAAAACCATACCCCCCAAAAAAATTCAATGGCTAAATGTCTAAAAAGCAATTCCAGAAAATTTCCCGACAAAGCAATTCCGACAAAGCAATTCCGACAAAATTTCCTCTGTTGTGGACAGAATCATACTGAAAAAATCAGCAGCACATTCAAGTATACAGATGAGAACTTGTGTTGAACAATAATATGAATGAATATATTGTCTATTAATTCCATTTTATTGACACGATTATGTGACTTTTGCAGGCTTTTTTTTTTCTCCTCATAACTAAAGCTGCTTAGAAAAAGTGAATGTCAAGATCCTATTTCAGCAGGCACTTGGACACCTTAGTATCTATATAAATATGTCCTCCCAGAAAACAGATCAGCTCTTATTGGTACATTTGACCATCTGTTAGGTATTTTAACTGTTAAGTTTAGGAGGGGTAGACAAAGTTGTCTCAATGACTCAGTTTATTTTATAAAGATGATCCTATAGGACATGTATGAATAAAGAACACTGCCTTCTTGGTACAACGTTTTGATATTTTGCCAGCTTTTGTCTTCAGTAGTTCTGCAATGCCTTAAGGAGGTCCATGCTGGAAGGGAACTTAGGCTTTGAGTTCATTAGTAACCTGAAGTCACCCACTACCATTATAACTAATGCACTTACAGTTAAATCAATTTCATGAGATCATAGCTCAAATAGCTGCCAGCGGACTGAGACGTAAATCAGACAAGGTTGTAGCATTCATCAATGCTATTTGCTTAAGGAAAAGTCTTCTACAAGAACAGATGAACATTTTTTACATTTGTGGCTTGGGTTTTCTCAGAGTTTTTTTGTTGGGATTTTTTTGCAGTGGGGGTGTGAACTTCTCTATAGTAAATTAAAGGAGAAGATCACTATGCTGTCAATGTTGCCTGTTTTTCATACTTCCTTTTGAAATATTGAATAGTCATTTGTAGCAGAGTTTAACAATGGAGGAGTCTTACAAAAACCTCAGTTGCTTTTGAGAGGTCTGACTGAATTTCTTCATCAGAGTGGTTTGCTGTATGCACATGGTAAAAAGAATGTGAACATTCTTCCCATGTGCACCCCCTCTTATTCATGCATTCGTACTCAGACACAATGAACGCACCATAGTCAGTGTCATGGGTCCAAGACCACAGGAATTGTTAAGCTGATGATGACTCCTTACCCTCCCAGCTCCGTTCCCCAGTCCCTCTTTTCTTAATGTTGTACGCTGTGGGCCAGCAGAGACACTTGACTAGTGTTTAGAAGCCGCACCTTTCCCATGTGAGCTGAAGGCTAAGAACAGACTGCCTCAGAGAGCTCATCCTGCTGCAGAACATGACTCTACATGAGACTACCATAGCTATATGTCTTATCCCGCTTAATCTGTAATCACAGAAACAAGAAATTTGTTCTCTTTAAAATTTTAAGGGAAGAAATAAAATCACATAACAAAAAAAGCACGTATATCATGATATCTCACTGCTGGAGTTGAATAACACAACATAGAAGTAAACTCTTTATCTTTAGATGTACCTTGTTTCTCACAGTGTACTAAATTAAAACAGATGTGTAATGCATTTATCAATCTGCTTTTACCTATTTTGAACTTTATTAAGACAATGTTGTCAGTCTCTAACTGTCCAACAATGTGGCACCTTTGCAGAATGTTTTCTCAAGTCCAGCTTTACACATTTCTTCTGAAAAAAATTAAGAACAAAACATGACCTTCTCTCTTGCAAAAATGAAAGTAGGTGAATAGACATGCTTTTCAGTTTACTCAAGCTGTGGCATTCTTCTTACTACAGGCAAGTGAAACTAAGGAGCTGTCCTAGATATTATTTTCCTTTCAAAGGTATCCCAAACTTGTCCCTTGAAAAGATAGTCATATATTTCTTGTCAAAATATTTCCCTAATAGAAACTAAAATGGAGTAGAAAAAAAGGAACTTTTCAGAAAGGGAAAAAAATTATGTCAATGTGGCCAAAGAGTAACAGAAGTTTGTGTTTCAGTTTTGACTGAAAAGTAAAGACCAGTTGCTTTCTGTCATATTGTTAATTACATATAAAAAACCAACATTACCTGAGATTTTGAAATTGAAACTTCATATCTAAAACTTTGTGTGTATTTGTTTGTAGAGCAATGACTTTTTTTAATGTGAGAATCAGCTGTGGATGGTAAATATAAAAATAACTTGAGCAATATGTACTTTTACTTAATGAAGTGACAAAAGACTAGACAAAAAAAAGTGGAAAAAAACAGTAAAGAAAAGATGTTGAGAATCTTAAGAATGTTACTGTTTTCTTTGGTTTAATAAAGCTTATAGCTCAAATTTTGAAGAAGCAACACTTTTCATATTCTATTCCTTTGTCTCAGTGCAGAGGTCTGCAAGAATGTAGGGGACAAATATGGTGTGCACACATACGAACAGAAGAATAATATTTTCTCACAGAAATACCTTTTTATTATACTAATATATTTTTTCTTTTTTGGGTTATGCAGAGAGGAATTGTTCTTGTGTTTATGAACTTCCTAGTGATTAATAATGCTGGCTCAATGGTCATTTGGGCACTTTAGTTAGTAGCAATGGTAGATATCCGGATTTAGCAATTTAATTTATCTGTGTGAACAAGGTTTATACCAATTGTCCAAAAACGTTTCCACTTTCTTGGAAATAAGATGGTGGGAAGAGAGAAGAAACATCTGCTGCATTTAAAAACAGCTTTTGGGCTATGTAATCAATGAAGCCAACCCCGCAGTTAATCAGCTCTGCCCTCACCAACAGATGTCACTGCAAGCAAAAGGAATTAATTTGTGAGGTTATTGGGCTCAAGGAGTGACAAAAATCTCTGAAATCCAAATGTGAAATAGCTTCTTTTTCAGAGCATATGTTCATGTCCCAGTTCCTCTGCCACAAGCTGAGAATTAGCAGCAGGCAGATTGGTAAAAATAACAAAAAAAGAAAAAATAAAAGTGTTCAAACTTAAAGTCATGTGAAACAACTGAAACACGTCAAAGCGAAATGCAGTACTCTGCTTTTAATTTTATGAATGATTTAACTGAGAAAACAAAATCTGTTCATTCATTGTGTGTATTTCCCCAAGGCACATTCAGAAAACTAGACATTCCCAGTCACTGGGTTCTCTGGGTAAAGATAGGAAAATTAAAATGTTTGTGTGGCAGTTACTAAGCAGTTCTGTAAATTCTTCTGATAACAAATACACAGATCCCAGGGCACACAAAAACAGCCCTAAAAATATTTCAAAGCTGCAAAGTAAAGACATTAAAAGTTAAGGACTCTCACAGTTAAGGTTATTCACATGCAGTTTTCATTTCCCATTTTTGTATGCATCCTCCAGTATAACCTTTAATTGCAAAATCATGTGCCTGTTTTGTGTTTCTGAAGGCAGTCATGGATTAGCAAGAAATACAAATAAGAAAAGAAAAATCTAGCATAAGAATAATTTGGCTCCTATGTCAGCAGGCTGAAATCCTTTACATCCAATGCAAATCACAACACTCTCCTATATGTACTAGCACCAGTACTAGCAGCAAGGGCAATTTAGATCCCAGGAGGCCTGATACACATTTCTATAGCTACTCAAGCAGTAAAGTAATAAAGAAATCTGTGGACTTTGGGGCATTACCCAAAGATTTGAAAGTAGAAAGAAACCTTTTGTCACAGGACAAATTCTGCTCTGGCTCCTCACAGCTTGCTACCCTTGTCCTGCTCTTGCCTTCCTGCAACACTTCCTGTTTATTTCTCTGTCTGCTTTCACATTGTTCTCAATTGTTGGGCTTGTTTACTCTCTCTGCTCTGGCTTGTGGTTTCCCACTTCACTCTCCCACTTGTTAGGGAAGACGACTGTGAAGATTTTTTTTCCTGCTCAGAATTGATCTGTCTTGGCTACTAGTTGGAAGAATTGCAAGGTTGCCTTGCTAAGACCCAGTGCTGTTCTCTGGCTCAGCTTCGTTGCAGAATCACAGAATCACAGAATCACAGAATAGTAGGGGTTGGAAGGGACCTCTGTGGGTCATCTAGTCCAACCCCTCTGCCGAAGCAGGGTCACCTACAGCAGGCTGCACAGGATCTTGTCCAGGCGGGTCTTGAATATCTCCAGAGAAGGAGACTCCACAACCTCCCTGGGCAGCCTGTTCCAGTGCTCCGTCACCCTCAGAGGGAAGAAGTTCTTC
>Ga0181612_176039_pt1 | contig 10868 bp, 3 predicted proteins | sample HoacroProtozoa21_FD_119630 | JGI IMG/M metagenome (GOLD analysis project Ga0181612, IMG submission 119630) | Hoatzin crop microbial communities from Cojedes, Venezuel. Combined Assembly of Gp0051906, Gp0051904, Gp0051908 | reverse complement strand
TTATTTATTTTTTTCTTTATACAGAGAGTCTGGAGTAATTAAATCTAATCAACTAACTTTTTAGTGACTAACAAACACGAGATTAATCCCATCCTCAGCATCTATGTTCTGCTGCAGAAAGAGAGAGAGATCTCCAGAAGCAATTTATCGCATTTTAGGACAGATATCTAAAGCAGATGACCTCTCAGAATTCTTCGTTCTCGCCATTAAGCAGAGGAATAGCCAAAAAGACTAGCTGTCATTTTGATTAAACTCTTTGAATACAAAGCTTGGTAGGGAAGAGTCTCACCCTTAGATGCGTTGTTGAAATAAGAATCATTTGCTGATTTAGCATACAAATGAATTGTGTTGGGGAAATCAGTTAATGATATTTTTGACAATGCGGCATGAGACCTGATCATAGGCTGGAATGTGCAATGTGGCAAATGCTAAGCTCATGAATAAACTCCCTGAACGTTAGCATGCTGTGTACCTGGTCTCAATCAGCTACGCTGTGAGGTGAAGCCTCTCTGGAAGTACCTTCAGACATTATCAGAGGAAAAAGGGGAATGGGGCAATGACAAAATCAATTCACTTGGCATTAGTAAGGAGTACAAGTGTATATCTAGAGGACTGGCTCCACTTTCTATGAGAATAATATTCACTTTTTATTTATTTTCCCCTGCCCTGCAAAGAAATGTGGGGAATGCTAATGATCTCTCTGCTGCACAGAGCTGTGTATCAAACTACAATGTCTCACTATGATAAGGGTGTTCTAATTTTTCATGTATCTAACAACAATGTGTTAAACATACCTTAAAATACCAATAAAATGCCAGTCAACAAAAACTGAAAACACAAATGTTAGTCAACTATTAGAGAATAGAACCTGAAGATTGCATAATGCAAATTTGAATCTATGTAACACTGAGAACATCTAAAACAGACAGATGGAATTAAAATAACAATGACATTCTTTCAGAATTTTGAGATTTTTTGTAAAATATACAGATATATCAACAAGGATGCAATGGGCATAATTTCTAACACAAGTACACATATGACTCTATGGTGTTGCAAAACTAAAGGCTCAGTCACTATTTCTATTTTACAGTAAATCTATGAAATTATTGCTTTTCAAATTGTGTAAGAGAATGTGTACTCTAAGGAAATGAGTAGCATGTGTTCTTTGTGTGAGATGATTATAACACTGGCAGTTCTCTCTACGTAAGGGGACATGTGGCATAAACCAATATGGTCACTAACTCCACAAAACAATGCCGTTTACCTGCCACTTAACACAACTAACAGGTAACTGAAAGAAACTAGACTGACCCTAATCTGTTGCCTCCAAAATACTGCTGTGAACTATGCTACTTAAAAGCCACCCTATTAAAGGATGCAGAAGTTGTAGATGTGTTCATGAGGTCTCTTTTGGAAAAACTAACAGTTACTATATGTGGTCCCTGCTGGAGACTATTCCCTTTGTTTCCTCCTTCTTAGAAACAGACTTTCCTTTGCAGATTTTATTGGCCTTAGCTTCAGTGCTGCAGCACCCAGACACGGTTTTACAGATTCTGCATGAGTCCCTTGGAACAGTGCATCTTTTAAAAATCTGCCCAAGCTTTGAAAAACAAGCTTTAGCTTAAATCATGGAAGTATTTTACCATTCACTTATTTAAAAAATCCGTTCTACTGCAAGCATAATAATCCTCTTTCTACAGATGTACAAAGTGACTTGCAGCAAAGGGACAATTGTATAGTGAGTCAATCAAAGAGCAGTAACTAGAGCCTTGGTTATCAACTTACTTCCCCTTTAGAAATGCTCTTGGTCAAGGATGACTGAAACCAACCTGCAATTACTGAGTAGAGACTGCAGCTCACACTGACAATGTCTGGAAATTTGGGGAAAATTGCGCACACTAACAACCCTTTTATGTGACACAGAAAAAAAAAATCAGAAATATACACAGTATAGTCATCAGCAGAATAAAGCAGAGAAGGATTTCATAGATACTTTCTGAGATGGATTCAAAAACTTTTGGAGAGGGGATGAAAATATCTAAGATCTTTATAACCTTAAAAAAAACAAGTGGATCATTGTGCTAAGATTTGATCTGGCATTTTTTTATTTGTTTTTTTCCTAAACGACTTTTCAAAAATGACATGAAGAAACAATATTATTCCAGTCAAATTAGGAATCATTCAAGACATAAAATGTATAAATCTTAAATTTAATAAGTATTAAAGTATTCTTAAGTATTCTCGTCATATACTCTGACTATTTGGAGTTTTATATAGGGTTTTAATATTTTTGGTTTCAGGGTCTTTTTGTTAACTGTAAGATCTATGCTTTCGTTAACATAGAAAGATCTATGCAGATTCTACCATTTGTTGATGTTCACAGTACCTAGAATTTTACTATGTAATATTTTCTCCATATTTTTAGTAAAACATAAAAAATCCTCCCCAAAACAGTACAGTCAAATAGTCTGAAGATAATCATGATGAATAAGGAGTTTATTAATGGTATCCAGAAAGGTCACTGTGACACTGCTAAGCAGAGAATATGGATATAGAAATTTGAAGATGGGTTGATTCATTTCACAGAGGTAAATACTCAGTGCTGCATAACTGTCTCCTTTTAATTATCTTGTCAAAAATTTTGACAAAGACCTCCTGTGGATTACTGAGTAAACCTGAACTGCAGATTACCTCTACTGAACCATTTACTGTCTTTCAAAGGTTTTAATAGAATTGATCTAATCAAGCCAGTTCTATTTTCTTATCAATTTTCTGCTTCTCTTTTTTTTACTTTAGTTACTACAAGGTTTTTCAGCAACATTTGTTTTTTTTTTTAATTTCCTGTTTGATATAATAAGACTGTGTTTGAACATACACTTTAGATCTTCCTTGATACTATTATTTGGGCTTCTCTACCTAACAATTTATCAGAGAACATAAAATTCCCAGGCTTTTTCTTTCTCTTTTTTTTCACTGGTTGTAAATGTATCTACATGAAGGGATGACATCTTCAGTGTAACATTATGACATTAACACAAGTTGGTCTTGGAAGTGAATAGGCATCTACAAAGGGAGCTAAATAACATTAATTGCCTTCCTCAGAGCCCCGTTGACTGTGTTTTACTTTATACTGACACTTCTCTGAGCACAATTTCATCTCACAAAAGTGCATTTCAAGAACTGTATTAAGATACAAATGAAGATTTTGTTTAGTTAGAATTTGACAGAATCAGAAAAATAGATTTGGCAACTCTTTTCTGACTTAGAATTCATAGGATTGGGAGAGAAGGGGAAAAAAGACTGATCAACTTCTCCCATTAAACATTTCCAAACACAGGTACTACCTACTCTCTGAAGTCATTTAGTGAAAGTAAAATTAATTATCTTACCGACCTTTAGTGGTGGGTGGGTAAAATGGTAAAGGTGACAATCAGGTTTTAGATAGTTATAGTCACCCCAAGGAGCTGTCAGAATGTGGGTGCAGCCTTTTACTAGTGAAGTACTTTGCTTATCCTAAATAGTATGGCTGGAGGACAGAATGTCCATCACCTCTTTCTACTGACATGCCTATCTGCTGGTTTTGTAAGAATCTGAAAGAAGGTTAGCACTGGATAAATGACTGACATTATAATGAGGGATAATACAGTGTGTCAGTTACTGCATTGAATCATAGTCAACTTTTATGTTTTTTGGTATGAGAGCACCTACAACGTACTTCTGTCCAGATAATTGAAAGAAGACTCTGAACTTCAGAATTTAGAAATGTTAAATAATGCAAATCAGTCTCATCTCTAGTAGAGCAGTAATGTTTTGCCATGTCAGACATAAGAAAAAAAGCCTATGCTGTTGAAGCACGTTGTCTTCAGTCTTCAATGAAATTAAAGTTTTTTTTTTGAAAAATAATTTATTCAATAAAAATGCAGTTTTAATTAAATCAACAAATATTAACTATTTGTGTTAGACCAACAATTTCACACAGAATTTGGGGGAGACAGGAGAGTCACAAAATCATTTTCTTTTATTAACCTTCAGCTCATCATACCGTTTATGCTGGGAGACAGTGCAAGTCTCTCCTGTCCCCAGAGGACTGGTATCCATACACCTTGGCACATGTCATGGGCTGTCCAGGGGAGTGGCAATCTGGGAGCCTTATTCTCATTGTAGGGATTATTCAAGGCACTGGGAAAATGTCCCAAGACACCAAATGATGTGTGTTCAGCATACACATTACATGCTCTCACACAGTGGAAGTGTGAAGTGTATAGAGAGGGTGAAACAATATGGAGAGAGGAGACTGAATGTATCTACTTCTCTTTCTCTATTTGTATCCTTTTGCAGGACATTTGGAACAGTTTTTTGACCTGGGTGAGTTTGATTCAGGTTTCATCAGGGAGAAGAAGGAATTGAATTCAGTTTCCTGTAGTCTGGATAGGGGCTGTGAGTACTAGGCTATTCAATTAAATAAGGGCATTGCTCTCACTGCATTTATAGTATCTAAGTTTTGCCATTCATTTCCTTTACTTTCTTTCATTAGAAACACCTTTTAGCATAATATAAATAAAACGTTTTGTTTGAAAGCATTTTCACTTTGAATGAGATGCATACACGCAAATATATGTGTGTATGTATATGCATACAGATAAAATATTTGTATTTATTTGTGTGTACACACAGTTTTAATGGTCCAGTGCTAACAAAGTTTTTTTGTTTGTTTTACTTTTTAAATTAGCAAGGAAAGCAAAACATCACTTGTAGAGCACCAGTCTCGTATATCCATGGCGAACACCATCCTAAAGTTTCCAGTTGCCTAAAGAGTTTTGCATTTTTGATAAAATGATATGCTGTATAGTAAAATTGCATACAATTATTGTAGTGTCCAAAGCCCCTACAGGACTGAATAATGAATTACTAATTTGAAATATTTATAAAAAACTGTTGAAAGAAAAATCTTCCTGCATAGTTGAAAGTAGATAAGGAAACCTCTCAGACGAATAAAAAATCTGATAAAGTGAGTGTATTTGGGAAAATATGTTTAGTGCTGCACTACAGTCCAAAATAGATGCTGTATGCAGCACATATAAACATATTAATTTGTCAGCAGTTTCTCAGTGCCAGAATATTTGTCAAAGTTTTAAAAGAACTATACTCCAGTCTGAGTGGTATGCTGGCAAGATGCCTGCACTTGTTGTACCATTTCAGTATAGTTTCACTTAACTCATAAGGTAATCATAAACATGATTACTTTTTCAGTTCTTGTAATATCCATTTTGTCCTTCTCAAAAATGTCTATACTTTGTCTTCCAAGTATCTGGCTCCTTTATCAGCAGGTTAAATGAAGAAAAAAAACAGTGTGTTATCACCCAACCAACATTCAGATCAAAGCAATTAATTTGACAGGTTGACAGTTAAAAAAGGTAGCTTCTGACAGACATCCAGTGTGACGCCAGCCAGAAAGATGTACTGTATAACACTTTCCTTAAAAGGAAAAGTAAATCAGGCATCCCAAAGGCAAGTCCTTTGTATTCCATTGAAGTTTTAGGTATTAGTGCATCTTTGTTGTGTATTCCTGGCAAGTTGTAAAGAATTCTACTGTACTTACAATATATTCGACAAGAATTCACAAAGGGGGCTGTATGCAAATCCCTCAAAGGCGAGCTGAAAAGCCAGACAGAGGGCAAAGGATGCAGCAATGCATTGCTCAGTCACAGTACAGCTATGGTGCAGAGCTATGTAGCTGTCAAGGGCAGCAGGGACAGGGAGTAAGTTAGCAGAACAGCATTTGACCCGTTATGCTCCCTTCAAAGTCCATTAGCTAATATAGTGGTTAAAGTATCATAAGTTACTGCTGCTTTTCTACTTTGTACAAATGCTCATGCATGAAAGGAAAACGAGCAGAGGGTGAGTAACCTTTTGTGATTTTTGGTTGAAATAAGGCATTGAAATCACACAGATTAGATAAAACCCATGACATCCTTAGTATTTACATCTTGAAAACATCCCATATCCACTTCATTGGGTCCAGTTCTCAGCGGAGGGGAGCATGGTGTGAACAGCCACCTCAAAGACCGGTTTTCTGTGAAGGACACACGTCTTTAAGGTATTGAAGGGAAAAATTTGTATATTTTTAAATTGAAGGATTTGGCCAGTACTAACTGTAAAGGCTTAGTATGGACATTGCCTTAGACAAAAAAAAATTAAAAATCAGCCAAGTCCTCGACATGTCTCTGCTAAAAGACAAATTGGCTAAAGCCGATTTTTAAACTAAGGTGTTCCATGGCAGTTATTTTGAAATGAAATAAGGTTCACAGCCTCTAAGTGTCTCTATATCTCTTGTTTTACCAAGGGAACAATAGATTGGGAGACCACTGCATTGTCCAGCGACAAGAAAAACGTATAGTAATCCCATTAATGCAGAATCTACCTAGTCACTCTGGTGTGACTTTTAGTCTGTTGGAGACCATGCTCTTGTTACTCTTATTGGAGTAACAGCAAGACTGTACGTGGATTTCCCTTATGGAATCACCTCAAGTGTACTGTGTTTCCCTTTCATGACAGAGGTCAAAGACTATGTAGTAAATGGAATTTTAATTACACAATCAATGTCAAGCTGCATTTTAGACCTATAGCCAGGAAAAACACTATCACCTAAGCTCCTCAGATGTTCTGTCCAGATGATAAAAACCTGCATTAAAATACTAATAACTTTAAGATTTGTGTCTTATTGCAACTGTGTTTCGGTTTACAGTATTCATTAGGAAGATTTAGCAAGACAGAGCATTTAAAGTGATTTTTTCCTAGCTTAGTATTTCCTAGTTGCCAAACAACCAAGGTTCATTAGAAAATTAGTGTATGAAAATGTGAATTGTGCAGTAATTTTTCAGGCCTACGTATAGGAAGTTACAGCTATAACCCCCTCTTTACAAATAGTATGGCTTTCATACACCCTTTGATTCATGCTCTTACACTTATAAGCTTTGTGATATTGAAAGTTTTTGCACTGAGATTTTCCAAAATTCACCGTACTTTCTCCTCCTAAAGTCTGAGCCAAACCTTGCTCTCAGGATTGGCTCCCAGGTCCATTAGCTCAATGGGCCTTGGGTTATATTGGAATTACAGGTATTGGGATTTGACTCAACACATTTTAAAAAAGATTGAATTAAGCTCAATATTTGAGTCTGAATTCCTTGGGATATTTTACAGTGTTCATATAAACATTAGTGAGACAAAACTTCTAATATAGTTCTGTAAGAATGTTGATTGAAGATTGTATGCACTGATGGTCCTTGTTTAGCAAAGCACTTACACCCATGCTTAACCCTGGGAATATAAATCCCAGAGAATATTGTAAAAGCCCTGTGTATATGTAATGTACACACACACACATATATACATATATATAATTTAAGGTCTTTGTTATGTGTAAGTGTCTATAATTCCCTCTTAAAATTTCATCACTGAAAAAGGTTTAGAAAAAGGTTTACCAGGCAGTGAACTGTTCAAGTCCAGAAAAGTTACCTACTCCACTATTCTGAAAGTAAGAAAATTAATATTAAAGACATTATGCATCTCACACAGCCCACATAATAAAAAACTGCATTTCACTTATCAATGAAAAAGAAATAGTTAACAACCATCAGCCTTAACTCCTGCCTTCCTCTACGTTTTTTTAACAGACCTTTACATCACAGTAAAATATTTTTCTAAACTAAACTATTGCAATGGTTAGTATAGTCACTGAATAAGAAAATCAAATAAGAACTTTTGGTATATTTATCACTGTTTTACAAGAAAACTCTTGTTTAAGCTAAAGGAAGACTATTATTTTAAAAATAACTTTACTTTTATGTGTAAACTTTTGGCTTAAGCTTAGCAGTCTTTGAAAATATATACGTGAGGATCTCTCTCTTTCTTATCCAAGTGGATTTTGTACTGTTTTTATCCTCCAGTTGTTAAAATGTGCGCATCCATTTTCAGTTAGAACATTATTTGATATAATTTCTCCATAACACTGGTATTTTAACATTTCTATTAATAATGCTAGGTAAGCTTGCACATCTTTTGCAATTCCAAGATAATGTGCTCCATGCTATAACTGTTTCAGGTATATGCAGTGACTGCTAAGTAAACTCTTTGCCCCATGTTGCACAAAGTTTTAGGTGAGATGAATTGTTGATTCTTCAAGGCAGTGCATAAAACAGAGTGCAACGATACTTCATTCATTATATACTCCTTCTGAACCCACTGTATTCCTCCTACAATGTGACAAATCACCAGTTTATTTGCTTCCTTAGCTGCATGTTTTATCCTCAATATTCTGATTAGTAGACTTTAATTAACTTTTCTTCTGTGAATTTGCCTACTCACTTTTCAAACACATTTATAGTTTGGCATTCAAACATCCTTTGGCAATGTGCGTCACATTTTAATTATGTTCTGCAAGAAACAAGCTTCTTTTTGTTTGTTCTAAAACTTCCACATGATAATTTCCTTTTTGTGCCCCCTGGGTTTTCTGCTATTAAAAATTGTAGATAATAATTTTAATTCATCACTATTATCCATTCCTTTCTCTGTGTGTTCCTCTCTCCTTCCCCAATTGTCTTCCTTCCAAGCCTGGGAGTACTACATTAGTGCATCTCTCCTCGTAATGAAGTTATTCTTCAACTCTGATAACATTTTATGTCTTTCTCAAGCTCTTGCCTATCATTTTTGTCATACTGTGACCTGAGTTCTTCTGTTTTTCATACTATGAGTGCATCATGGATTAATAAATTAGCAAAATATTTTTTTCCATGGCTTTTCAGTTGTTTTCAGTTCCTTCCTAGTATTCCCTAACATTGAATTTGTCCCTGAGCATTGAGCTAATGGTCATAAAAATGTACATATACACAATAAGGCCACAGTCTGTCCCTAAGTGATGTCGACGTCTTTATAGTTCACGTGCCACTCCTGTGGGTTTTCCTTAAATTTATCATTTTGCATTTGTTTGCATTGGGTTTTCTTTGGATTATTTTGATTCTTCCTCCTTCAATACAACTTTGAGATAGATTTACTTCCTCCAGAGAAAGCCCTCAGAGATATTTTGACTCAGCCCATGACTACATTAGGTCTTGTTCCTCTCTGCCCATGAACTGACCTGGTTTGATGCTTGAACTGGACTAGCGCTGTCTGCCTCTCAGAAAACTTGCTAGATCACGCTGAGTTTATGATTTTTCAGGTACACTTTTATTCTGCAAAAGTCTTGCTTATGATAACTTCAGAAGGTAAATAAAGTGAAGTCATACCTGCTGACAAAATACAGCCTAGCTGCCATACTCCAAAAAACACCCTTTCTGTGGTGTTTTTTGGTTTATAGTAGCACATGTACTGTTTCAGCTGTGTTGCTGCAGCAAGCAACAGTAAATAGTCTTTGTTCAATTCACTCTTTTTGTATCTTTCCTCTTTTTCTATCCATTGACTTTGGACTGTAAATTAGCAGGAACATAACCTTGATTGCACTTGTATTGCTGACACAAATAGGAGTGAGAAGAGCAGCCTTATCCTGCCCTGGTTATGTTGGTGCCTAGATAGTCCATGTGACAAACTAGCTTTTAAATTTCTCTCAAAGATCTAGTCAGGGGAACAATACTATTCAGTACAGGGCTGCACGCTCACTTTTAAGTTTATATTAGCTGTATTATTTATATTAGTAAGGCTGTGTTCTAGCTGCTGATGGAACCCTTTGGATGATCATTTGAAGCAAAAATCGGTATGTTCGGCTGGTTGGTTTTTATCTTAGCTTGTAACGAAGAGATTATGTATTTGTTACAAAGTGTTTCTTTTCTACTTTCTGCATTGGAAGATACTCACGTGTTTTCCTTCAGCATAAATAATGGTTTCCGTGGGGTCATGGCCCTCAGAGTTCAGCTGGCTGTCAGCGTTCCAGCCGAATGGCATCTGCACTTACATCCTGCTTCAAGGGGAAATGCAAACAGTCATGCTGCTTCAGGAACAAAATTTTCAATATTTATGTTAAAATCACTTTTGATTAAAAGTCAGTTACACTGAAGATGATGCAAATTTGTCCTGCTTTTATTTGGGCAAATCCAGAGATAAAAGCTCTGTATCTAAACCCACTCTTCTGCTCCCCATTGAACTGTCTGTAGTTTTGAAATTATAGCTGCTCTATAACCCTAATCAGCCACAACAGGATGATGGAATATATGACTATATCAAGGAAGTATGTAAAAGCAGTGACTGTTTGCTACCTCTAAGCTGTCATCTTCTATAACGACCATTCTGGTCAGTCTTAGGGGGTTCCTGGTTGATTGAGTACTCAGTGACATTTGATACTGTGTATAATTTGCAGAGGGGGTACAATAAAAAATCTGCAGATTATTTGATTTTGGAGGATCACCCATTTACAAGATTCTTGAGCACTATGTTGCCATTCTCTGGAGAACCTGGAAATAAAATTTTCATCAGCTCTATGAAATAACCATACTTTCATGTCACAGAATCACAGAATCACAGAATCACAGAATAGTAGGGGTTGTAAGGGCCCTCTGTGGGTCATCTAGTCCAACCCTCCTGCCGAAGCAGGGTCACCTACAGCAAGCTGCACAGGACCTTGTCCAGGCGGGTCTTGGATACCTCCAGAGAAGGAGACTCCACAACCTCCCTGGGCAGCCTGTTCTAGTGCTCCGTCACCCTCAGAGGGAAGAAGTTCTTCCTCATGTTCAGACAGAACTTCCTATGCTTCAGTTTGTGCCCATTGCCCCTTGTCCTGTCGCTGGGCACCACTGAAAAGAGTTTGGCCCCATCCTCCTGACACCCACCCTGCAGATATTTGTGAGCATTTATAAGGTCCCCTCTCAGCCTTGTCTTCT
>Ga0181612_138946_pt1 | contig 10868 bp, 7 predicted proteins | sample HoacroProtozoa21_FD_119630 | JGI IMG/M metagenome (GOLD analysis project Ga0181612, IMG submission 119630) | Hoatzin crop microbial communities from Cojedes, Venezuel. Combined Assembly of Gp0051906, Gp0051904, Gp0051908 | reverse complement strand
CTGGCCCAAAATCGGAGGGGTTTGGAACAACATCAGACTCCAGCACCTTGATCTGGCCCAAAATTGGAGGGGTTTGGAACAAATTGCTTTTTAGAAGTCGATTTTGTTCCGAGAATTGGGCCAGAATCGGGGGTGTGGACCCTCCAGTTGTTCCAAAATCGGGGTTTTCGTGGAACAGAAAGGCGGCGTTTGAAAGAAGTTGTTCCAAAGGGGCTTGATTTTGGGTCAGAACCAGGGTGTCACAGAGCAAGTTGTTCCAAGGTCAAGAGGTTGGATGGACAGAACGGTTCGGAGCCAGGCGGTTTTGAAAAGACAGGAGCTTTGGAAGGGCCGGCACATCCGACCCTGGGTGGGTTTGAAAAAACGGGTCCTTTTGAAGGCTGGATTTCGAAAAATTTGAAAAAGCGGAGCCTCTTCCCTGCCCTTTTTCGAAATCAGTCGTTAGAATTCGAAAAGGCAAAGGAAAAGAGCTGGGATTTTTCGAAAATTTTGAAAAGCGCCCATTTTAGAGACCTTATTTTTCGAAGCGCCAAAGCTAAACAGGAGTTTCTCCAGGTGTACGCTTCATGGCGCCCGAAAATTTTGAAAAGGAAAACCGCCGGCCCGAGGGCTGGCGGTTTGGTGGCTGTGTGTATTGGTGGTTGTGTATTGGTGGCTGTGTGTATTGGTGGTTGTGTATTGGTGGCTGTGTGTATTGGTGGTTGTGTTTTGGTGGTTGTGTTTTGGTGGTTGGGGGCGTCAGACGTTGAAGCGGAAGACGACGACGTCGCCGTCCTGCATGATGTACTCTTTGCCCTCGGAGCGGATGAGGCCTTTGTCGCGGGCGGCGGCGGTGGAGCCGCAGTCGAGGAGGTCTTTCCAGTTGATGACCTCCGCCCGGATGAAGCCGCGCTCCATGTCCGTGTGGACTTTGCCAGCGGCCTGCGGAGCCTTGGTGCCCTTCTTGATGGTCCAGGCGCGGCATTCGTCTTCGCCGGCGGTCAGGAAGGACATGAGGCCGAGGAGGTCGTAGCTGCGCTGGATCAGGAGATCCAGGCCGCCCTGCTCGATGCCGAGGTCCGACAGGAACTCCGCCTTCTCCTCCGGGCTGAGCGAGGCGATCTCCGCCTCCATCTCCGCGCAGATGGGCAGCACCTGACTGCCCTCTTCGTCGGCCAGTTTCTTCACAGCCTGGTAGCGGACGTTGGCGTCGATGCCGTCCACGAAGTCGTCTTCGCCCATGTTGCAGGCGTAGATGACGGGTTTGTCCGTCAGAAGCGTGAGTTCGTCGATGACCGGCTTTTCGTCCTCGGTCAGTTCGACCGTGCGGGCGCAGAGGCCGTTGTCGAGGGCCTCTTTGACCTTCTCATAGATGGGAAGGTTGCGGGCCTCGTCCTTGTTGTTCTTCGCGGCCTTCTGGGCCTTGGCCATCCGTTTGTCCAGCACTTCGGCGTCCGCCAGGATGAGTTCCAGGTTGATGGTCTCGATGTCCCGCTGCGGGTCGATCGAACCGTCCACGTGGACGATGTTCTCGTTTTCGAAGCAGCGGACGACGTGGACAATGGCGTCCACTTCCCGGATATGGGAGAGAAACTTGTTGCCAAGGCCTTCGCCCTGAGACGCGCCCTTGACGAGACCGGCAATGTCCACGAATTCAATGGTGGCCGGCACGACCGACTTCGGGTGGTACAGGTCCACCAGGGCGTCCAGACGGGCGTCCGGGACGGCGACCACGCCGACGTTCGGTTCGATGGTGCAGAACGGATAGTTAGCCGACTGCGCGCCGGCGTTGGTAATGGCGTTGAACAGGGTACTCTTGCCGACGTTCGGCAGGCCCACAATGCCCAGTTTCATAAGTTGATCAGTCTCTTTTCGTTAGATTTCTTTGCGGTCGTACTGTTTGATGACCGCCTCCATGCCCTCTTCCTTAATGGTCTGGAGCGGCGTGATGTCCCAGTCCTCCTCGTTGATGGTCGGGAAGAAGGTGTCGGCGTTAAAGTGGATCTCATTGATATGAGTGATATACATGCGGTCACAGTATGAATAGAAGAGCCGGTAGATTTCCCCGCCGCCGATGACGAAGACTTCGTCGTCCACGTTGCGGTACTTGGTGTAGGCATCCACGAAGTTATGGATGACTTCCACGTCACGGGGGAATTCCGCGGCATCCACGTGGGTGATGACCACGTGGTGACGGCCCGGGAGCGGACCGCCCAGGGAGTCATAGGTTTTGTGACCCATGATCAGGGTGTGGCCCATGGTCTTCTCCTTGAAGAACCGCTGGTCCGAGGGCAGTTTCCAGATCAGGTTGTTGTCCATGCCCAGTTCGTTGGATCGGCCGATGGCCGCAATGATCGAGATCATAAAATCGACAGTCCTTTAGTCCTTGTACTGTTCCAGAAGCGAGGCGTTTTCATCCACCAGCTCCTGAAGTTTGGATTTCTGCTCGTCCGACAGACCCGGCATGGAGAGGTTCGCCGCAAGGGTGTCCTTCTGCGTGCTCAGCATGTCCTTGATCTGTCCCTTGTCCAGACCGGCGGAGATCATGGTCTTCACCGTCTGACTCAGGTCCTGCTGCCCGCTCAGAAGCGAGGCAAAATCTTCGTCCGACACCGCAGCGACCGCTTCGGCAGCAGCTTCCTTGGCGTCTTCGACGCCTTCGGCCATAGCCGATTCGGTCAGGGTCTCCTTGACCTCTTCCGCGGCAGCGGCCGTGCCATTATCTGTGGACAGGCCGACGGCTTCCGCCGCCATTTTGGCCGCCGCTTTTTCCTCGTCCTTTTCGGCAACATCATTGGTGTCAATGCTGTTGCGGAAGACGAAGAAGCGGTCGTACAGGAATTCGGTGGTCAGATTCATCAGCATGATGATGATGGTGGACACGTAACCGACCCAGGACGTTCCGGCCCAGCCGGAGTCCTCGGTGATGACCTTGTCCAGCCAGGTGCTGAACGGCGTGAAGACCGCATAGAAGGCGGCCACCTTCAGCATGGCGATCGGCACGTTGTTGGCCGATTTGAACGTGAACTTCCGGTTCAGGGTGAAGTTCCAAAGGACGGACAGCACCAGACCGATCAGGTAGCAATAGAAGTGACGCCACGGGGTGACGGCATCCAAAATTGCGATACTGACGAATTCAATGATACCGGCCGAGGCCGAAAACAGGGCAAATTTCAACACGCGGATGAGTTCTTTGCGTTTCTTTTCCTTTTTCTGCAGTTCGGTCTCTTCGGTCACAACTTCTTTGACGTTGTCTGCCATGGGTTCTCCTCCTTAAATTTCACTTCACATTCGTTTGTGAGCATAGGCTCACGTTCACGTTCTCATTGTAGCAGATTCACTCCGGCTTTTCTACCGATTCCTCCAACTCTTCTTCCATCTCCTCGACGGCCTCCCGCTCCTTGCGGACCGTGGAGAAGTTGAGGAGTGCGGAGATCAGGTAGAGGATGGCGGCCACGACGAAGATGGCGGCCACGACCGGTTTGGAAACCTTGTGGAGGAGGAAGACGCCGACGACCACCAGGATGGTGGCCAGGGTCTCCACCAGGACGTACTTTTTGTTGTTGCGGATCATGGGGCCGCCTCCTTAATATTCGTAGAGGCCGCGGTAGACCTGGACGGTGTTGCCGGACAGGGTGACGCGGTCATCGGTGTAGTTGACCACCAGATCGCCGCCGGGGAGTTTGACGGTGACGTCCTCCCCTTTCTTGCAGTAGCCGTTGACGACGGCCGATACCACAGCGGCGCAGGCGCCGGTGCCGCAGGCCATGGTTTCGCCGTTGCCGCGCTCGAAGACGCGGACCTTCAGGGTGTTCGCGTTGACCACGCGGACGAACTCGGTGTTCGTGCGGTCCGGGAAGATCTCGGCGTTTTCAAACAGCGGGCCGATCCGCTGGAGATCCAGCTGATCGATGCGGTCCAGGAAGACCACGCAGTGCGGGTTGCCCATGGAACAGCAGGTGATGTTGTAGTCCTCCCCGCCGATGGTGACGGGATAGTCGATGACCTGGTCCACCGGCAACGTGGTCGGCAGGCTGTAGGCCATGAGGTTGGTGCGGCCCATGTCCACAGTAACGTAGTTGACGCGGCCGTCCCGCGTGTAGAGCTTCAGGCGCTTGATGCCCGAGGCCGTCTCGATGGTGATCTCGTCCTTGTGGACGTAGCCGTTGTCGTACAGATATTTGCCGACGGAGCGGATGCTGTTGCCGGCCATCTTGCCCTCCGAGCCGTCCCGGTTGAAGATCCGCATGCTGGCGTCCGCCACATGGGATTTGTCGATGAGGACCAGGCCGTCCGCGCCGACGCCGAAGTGGCGGTCACACATGCGCAGGGCCAGGGATTCGGGACAGTCGATCGGGCCGTGGAAGTTTTCGAAGAAGATGTAGTCGTCTCCGGTGGCCTCCATCTTGACGAACTGATACACCTCCCGCGCGCGGCGCATGTGGTTGATGTCGATCAGTTCGGTGTTCTGCTGATTGAAGTGGCTGGCCACGATGTCCGCAGTGGCCATGGCCGTGTCCAGAGAGGTGAAGCACGGAATGTTGAGCAGCAGGGCCTTGCGGCTGAGGGCGATGTAGTCGTTGACCGTTTCGTCCATGAGGGCGCCGGTGTAGACGATAAAGCTGATCTTGCCGCTCTCGAGGAGGTCGAAGACCTTGTCCATGCTGTTCCTGTCGATGCTCTCGTCCAGCTCCTCGACGTCGATGCCGAGGTTGGCCACGGATTCCGCCGTGGAACGCGTAGCGTAGATCTTATACCCGAGGTCATCCAGCTTTTTGGCGAGCGAGACGACTTCCAGGTTGTCGTGCTTGTCCACGGAGATCAGGACGCCGACATCCCCCTTGACGGTGGGCACCTTGATGTGACGGCCGGCGGCTGTCAGTCCCTTGAAGAGGGCCTCGTTCAGGGTCCGGCCCACGCCGAGCACTTCGCCGGTGGACTTCATCTCCGGGCCGAGGTACGAGTTGGCGTCCATCATCTTTTCGAACGAGAAGACCGGGACCTTGACCGCGAAGTACGGCGGGGTCGTGTAGAGGCCTGTGCCGTAGCCCAGCGAGCGCAGCGGCTCCCCGAGCATGACGCGGCTGGCGAGTTCCACCATGGGCACGCCGGTGACCTTGCTGATATACGGCACGGTCCGGGAGGCGCGCGGGTTGACCTCGATGACGTAGAGCTCGTTCTGGTAGATGAGGTACTGGATGTTGACCAGACCCTTGGTGCCGAGTTCCAGGGCAAGGTCCGCGCTGGAGTCGACGATGGTCTGCATCATCTTGTCGTTGATGTTGTACGGCGGGTAGACGGCAATGGAGTCTCCGCTGTGGACGCCCGCGCGTTCAATGTGCTGCATGACGCCGGGAATCAGGATGTCGTGGCCGTCCGAGATGACGTCCACTTCGAGTTCCGTGCCCATCATGTACTTGTCCACGAGGACCGGGTTTTCGATGCCCTGGGCCAGGATCTTGTTCATGTAGATCTCGACCTCTTCGGCGTCGTGGACGATCTTCATGTTCTGTCCGCCGATGACGTACGACGGGCGGAGCAGGACCGGGTAGCCCAGCTCGTTGGCGGTGGCCAGGGCCTCCTCCAGCGTGTTGACGCCGGTGCCGCGCGGGCGCTTGATGCCGTACTGCTCCAGCAGTTCGTCGAAGCGTTCGCGGTCTTCCGCCGTGTCGATGGATTCGGCGGAGGTGCCGAGGATCTGGATGCCGTGCTCGTCGAGGAACTTGGTCAGCGCAATGGCGGTCTGGCCGCCGAAGGCCACGACGACGCCGATCGGCTTTTCGACCTCGATGATATTCATGACGTCTTCCGGCGTCAGGGGTTCAAAGTACAGGCGGTCCGCCGTGTCGTAGTCGGTGGATACCGTCTCGGGGTTGTTGTTGACGATGACGACGTCGAAGCCGAGTTCCTTCAGCGTCCAGACGCAGTGGACGGACGAGTAGTCGAATTCGATACCCTGGCCGATCCGGATCGGACCGGAACCCAGGACCATGACGGTCGGGCGGCCGGAGGTCGGGAACGCCCGGGCTTCGCAGTACCGGTCGTAGGTGGAGTAGAAGTACGGGGTCTCCGCGTCGAACTCCGCGGCGCAGGTGTCGACCATCTTGAAGACCGCGTCCCGGTGGACCACATTGGCCCGCTCCAGGGACGGCACGCCGCACAGTTTGCAGATGGCGTCGTCCGGGTAGCCGAGGCGCTTGGCCTCCTCGTACGTCTCCTGGTTGAGGTTCGCTTTCAGGGTCTCCTCGAACTGCACCAGGTGGAGCAGTTTGCCGAGGAACCAGCGGTCGATCTTCGTGATGTCGAAGATCTCATCCACCGTGACGCCGGCCTTCAGGGCCTCGAACACGGTGAAGAGCCGGAAGTCGTCCACGCGGGCCAGGCGCTCGCGGATGGGCGCGTCGTCCTTCGGATCCCGGTTCAGGGTGTCCATGTGGATCTCCGCGCCGCGGACGGCCTTCATGACGGCCATCTCGAAGCTGGTGCCAATGGCCATGACTTCGCCGGTGGCCTTCATCTGCGTGCCGAGCTTGCGCTCCGCGGTCGGGAACTTGTCGAACGGCCACTTCGGGAACTTGCAGACGATGTAGTCCAGCGCCGGTTCGAAGCAGGCGCAGGTCTTTCCGGTGATGTCGTTGGTGATTTCATCCAGGTTGTACCCCAGGGCGATCTTCGTGGTGATCTTGGCGATGGGGTAACCCGTGGCTTTCGAAGCGAGTGCCGACGAACGCGACACACGCGGGTTGACTTCGATGACCGCGTATTCGAACGAGTCGGGATTCAGGGCGAACTGGCAGTTGCACCCGCCGACGATGTTCAGGGCGGTGATGATGTTGAGCGAGGCGGACCGGAGCATCTGGTACTCCTTGTCCGAGAGTGTCTGGGCAGGCGCCACGACGATGCTGTCCCCGGTGTGGACGCCGACCGGGTCGAAGTTCTCCATGGAGCAGACGGCAATGACGTTGCCGGCGTAGTCCCGCATGGTCTCGAACTCGATCTCCTTCCAGCCGGCGACGCTCTTTTCAACCAGGATCTGGTTGATGGGCGACGCGTCCAGGCCGGTGTGGGCAATGAGCTTCAGCTCTTCTTCGTCGGCCGCAATGCCGCCGCCCGCGCCGCCGAGCGTGAACGCCGGGCGGACGATGACCGGGTAGCCGATCTGCTTGGCAATGCTCAGTGCCTTATTGACGGAGCTGGCAATATCCGAGGGGATGACCGGCTCGCCGATGGACTCCATAGTCTCCTTGAAGAGTTCCCGGTCCTCGGCCTTGTCGATAGCCTCCACGTTTGTGCCGATCAGTTGCACGCCGTGTTCGGTCAGGAAGTGCTCTTTTTCGAGCTGCATGGAGATGGTCAGTCCGGTCTGGCCGCCGAGGCCGGCCAGCAGGCTGTCCGGTTTTTCTTTCAGGATGATCCGCTTGACGGTCTCCGCCGTCAGGGGCTCCAGGTAGATCTCATCCGCGAGGGCCTTGTCCGTCATGATGGTGGCCGGGTTGGAGTTGACGAGGACGACGTTGACGCCGGCCTCCCGCAGCACGCGGCACGCCTGGGCGCCCGCGTAGTCGAACTCCGCAGCCTGGCCGATGACGATCGGGCCGGAACCGATGACGAGGACTTTCTTGATGTTCTTATTCAGCGGCATACCAGGCACCTCCCATCATGGATACAAAGCGGTCGAAGAGGAACGCCGTGTCATGCGGACCTGAGCAGGCCTCCGGGTGGAACTGGACCGTGAACGCGTTCAGGTCCGGGTAGTCGATCCCCTCGCAGGTCTGGTCGTTGGCGTTGATATACCGGACCGCGCCCTGCTTCACGGAGTCGGAGACCACGGCGTATCCGTGGTTCTGGCTGGTGATAAAGGTGCGGGTCCCCTGGACGTCCCGGCACGGCTGGTTGCCGCCGCGGTGTCCGTATTTGAGTTTGGTGGTCTCTCCCCCGGCCGCAATGGCAGTCAGCTGGTGGCCGAGGCAGATGCCGAAGATCGGCTTTTTGCCGAGCAGCTTGCGGATCTGCTCGATCTGGTAGGTGGCGTCCGCCGGGTCTCCGGGGCCGTTGGACAGCATGATGCCGTCCGGGTCCTCCGCCAGGACGTCCTCCGCGGACGTGGTGGCGGGCAGGATGAGGACGTCACAGCCGCGCTTGTTGAGTTCCCGGACAATGTTGCGCTTTGCGCCATAGTCCAGGAGCGTGACTTTGTATTTGGCTTTTCCCTCCGCCGGGGACAGTTCCCGCTCGGCGACCGTCACGCTGGGGACGGCGTCCGTGATGACATAGGAGACTACGTCCGACAGGTCGTCCGGAACTTCGTCGCACAGGATGGCGTTCATGACACCCTGTTCCCGGATGGTCCGGGTGATCTGGCGCGTGTCCACGCCGTAGATGCCGGGCACGTTGTGGTCCTTCAGGAACTTGTCGAGGTCGTATTCGCAGCGGAAGTTCGAGGGGGCGTCACACCATTCGCGGACCACGTAGCCCTTGACGCAGCAGTTGCCCTCGAAGTCCGATTCGATGATGCCGTAGTTGCCGATCAGTGGGTAGGTCTGCAGAACGATCTGCCCGTAGTAGCTGGGGTCGGTCAGGGTCTCAATGTAGCCGCACATGCCGGTGGTGAAGACCAGTTCGCCCACCGACTCGACGTCCGCACCGAAGGCCAGACCCTCATAAACGGTCCCGTCACTCAGGACCAGATAGCGTTTTTTCATAAAATCATGTTCCCCTTATGTTCAATCCAGGTCAGCCAGGGTGGCGGCCATAACAGCTTTGATGGTGTGCATGCGGTTCTCGGCCTCTTCGAAGACGATCGACGCGGGGCTTTCGAAGACCTCGTCCGCCACCTCCATGTGGGTGCGGCCGAAGCGCTCGCCCATTTCGGCGCCGATGGTCGTCTTGCGGTCGTGGAACGCCGGCAGACAGTGCATGAAGACCGCGCCGTCCGCGGCGTTGTCCATGACGGCCTTGCTGACCTCATACGGGCCAAGGTCCCGGATGCGCTCTTCCCAGACCTCCAAGGGTTCGCCCATGGAGACCCAGACGTCGGTGTACAGGACATCCGCGCCGGCGGTGGCTTTCATGGGGTCGGTCTCGAACGTGATCGTGCCGCCGCTCTCTGCAGCCAGTTTCTTACAGGTCTCCACCAGTTCGCCATCCGGGAAGTACTTCTCCGGGGCGCAGGCCGTGAAGTTTAGGCCCATCTTGGCGCAGCCGACCATGAGCGAGTTGCCCATGTTGTAGCGGGCGTCTCCCATGTAGACGAAGTTGATGCCCTTCAGTTTTCCGAAGTGCTCCTGGATGGTCAGGAAGTCCGCCAGGATCTGGGTCGGGTGGAACTCATTGGTCAGGCCGTTCCAGACCGGGACCGAGGAGTACTCCGCCAGTTCGTCCACAATGGCCTGCTCGTAGCCGCGGTATTCGATGCCGTCGAACATCGTGCAGAGCACCCGGGCCGTATCCGCAATGCTCTCCTTCTTCCCGATCTGCGAGTCGATGGGATTCAGATACGTGCAGCCCATGCCGAGGTCACTGGCCGCCACTTCGAAGCTGCAGCGCGTGCGCGTGCTGGTCTTTTCGAAGATCAGGGCAATGTTCTTGCCCTCGCAGTAGCGGTGCGGGGTCCCCGCCTTCTTCTTCTGTTTCAGATCCGCAGCCAGATCCAGCAGGTACTGGATCTCCTCCGGGGTAAAATCCAACAGTTTCAGAAAATCTCTTCCTTTGAGGTCCATGGCGTTACTCCTTCGCTGTTAAAATATTCATAAAATCGTGGATAATATGCATATTTATGAATATTAATGCATAAAAATAGTTGTTAAATCGTTTAATTATACATACTAATGTATCTAAAGTCAATGAAAACCCATCTCCGGCAAACGCCGGAGATGGGTTTTATAATCACTTTGCTTTTTTGGCTGCCTTTTCGGCCGCTTTTTCCGCCTTGAGTTCGGCGAACGCGCGGTCGTCGGCTTCGATCATTTCCTTGGCACGGCCGGACTTGAAGAAGTCCCGGGTCTCCTTGGCGGCCACGCCGCTGAGGGCGAAGAGGGCGATCATATTCGGGAACGCCATAAGGCCGTTGAAGATATCCGCAATGTTCCAGACGGCGGAGACCGTCAGGTACGGGCCGATGAAGACGGCAAGGATGTAGATCCAGCGGTAGGCCTTGACGGCCTTGCGGCTGCCACGGGTCAGGTACTCCACGCAGCGCTCGCTGTAGTAGTCCCATCCAAGGATAGTGGTGAAGGCGAAGAACGACAGACAGATCATCAGGATGAAGGCGCCGACTTTGTTCGGGAACGGCAGGCCGTTGGAGAACGCGTAGGTCGTAATGGCCACGCCTTCCAGACCATCCTGCATCCAGCCGCCGGTGATGACGACGGACAGACCGGTCAGGGTGCAGACTATGATGGTGTCAATGAACGTGCCGGTCATGGTGACCAGGCCCTGGCGGACCGGTTCGTTGGTCTGTGCGGCAGCGGCGGCAATGGGAGCGGAGCCAAGACCGGCTTCGTTCGAGAAGATGCCGCGGGCCACACCCGCCTGGACCGCGATCATGAAGGAGCCGAGCAGTCCGCCGCCCACAGCCTGCGGATTGAAGGCGCCCTTGACGATCAGGACGATGGCCTCCGGAATCTTCGTGACGTTGGTGACAAGAAGAATCACAACGGAGACGGCATACAGAACAATCATGAACGGAACGATGATGGTGGCCACGTTACCAATTCGTTTGATGCCACCGATCAGGACCAGGCCGGCCAGTACGGCAACCACCAGAGACGTAATAACAATGGCTAATGTATGTTCTCCCAGGAAGCCCATATTACGCGCATGAGCTTTGATTTCTTCGGGAGTGTCATATACAAAGTTTTCCACGGCGGTGGCCATTCCGCTGTCCTGGG
>Ga0181612_134251_pt1 | contig 10868 bp, 9 predicted proteins | sample HoacroProtozoa21_FD_119630 | JGI IMG/M metagenome (GOLD analysis project Ga0181612, IMG submission 119630) | Hoatzin crop microbial communities from Cojedes, Venezuel. Combined Assembly of Gp0051906, Gp0051904, Gp0051908 | reverse complement strand
GAAGAATTTCTTCCCAATATCTAATCTAAATCTGCCCTCTTTTAGTTTAGAGCCGTTCCCCCTTGTCCCAGGAAAGTGTCACGGTACAGATAAAGCCACCCTTGTAGTGCACAGATGAAATCAACATTCGCTACTACGACTCTGAATACGTGCTGCAAAATGGTAAATGCTGCGTTCCTGAAGAAATCCAAGTGTCATTGCAGCTTGACTGTGACTGTGGCACTTTTATTGCTGAGACTGCTGGAACTTTGGGAGCAGATACTTAAAATTTGTTGTTTGTTTTTTTTTTTTTTTTCCCTCTTGACAAGGATAGAATAAAACCCTCTCTCTTCCTCCATGGCTGTGTGAACTTACTCTTGTGTGCAGTTTGTTTTTTGTTAGAGCAATTCAGGTGTTTGCCAGCATCTTTTAGATAATTCCTTTCTAAATGGTTAGCTTAGAGCATTTGGGCAAAAAAATCTTGTCTCGTTTATCAAATTCATATCCTTTTCAGTTTTAGAGGATCTGGGTGTGTGTTAGGAATTTGGATTCAGTAGGATGGTGGTGATGGGTTGACTTTGGGCTTGATGACAATAGAGGTCTTTTCCAACCTTAATGATTCTATGTGTGCTAATGATCTTGGGAAGTCTGGTTTTAGCGACTGGGATGGCATGGCCTCTGCTCGGGGAGACGGAGCTTGGCTTGCTGCTGCCTGGGCACTCCGTTTGCTCTAGCAGATGAAGCCTTGTCTCTCAGCTGGGTGAGCTGAATTGCCTTGCTGAGGCATGGCACAAGTAGCCATCACCTCCGATGCTCTCGTGGAGGTGGTGTTTGGTCCTGTTGAGTGGCAGGGCTGCCAGGGTTGGTAGGCTGGTGCCTGCCGTGTCTAGCTGGGTCGCAGAGAACATGCTGCGTGTCCGCAGCCTGCTCCCGGGCAAGGCGTGGGATGGCGGGAGCACACCGTTACCCTCAGAACTGGTGGACTTGGTGGCCAGCTTCCTTGTTGGTCAAGGTGTGATGCTGTAACCCCAGCTTTCGTTTGCTGCAATACCTGATTCAGACAAATGTAGCATCTTTGGTTTTTTCTTTGAAGTTACTCAGCTTGCAAGGCCAGGATGAAAGGCAGACTGTTCTGTTATGGTGCACCTCCTTCACTTCTCAACGTGGAGCAGTCAGGATGGTGGTGCTCGAGCTGGTGCCTCTACGAGCCAGGAGCTTGAGTGAGGTACGGAGCCTTTAGAGACTTGAAGTTAACTTTTTTTGGCAGACTATCATTATAAATGTTGAAACTACTAGTAGTGAAACGATGACCACCAGGGATTCGGTTACGGTGGAAATGGAGGGGAGAAGATGGTGAAATGCTGACTCACCTGCTTCTTTCCAGTGCAGAGTTTGCGACCCGGGTTTCCAAGGAGGGAATTGCTGGCAGGACCCCTGACTTGCTCTCAGTTTGGCTTTGCAGAATGCTGGTTGCCTTCTCACAGGGACCTGTATCTCAGCCACTTAGTGTGGGTGTACAGGCCTTGGCTGTCCTCGTTAGCTCTGCCACTTCCAGCGATGAACGGCCAGTACTGCTGGGGCGAAACTTTCCTGTGCTGTAGCATCAATGCCGGTAAGGTCCTAATGTCATCACTAAAACCAGAACTTAGTCTTCAGGGGTTACTCTGATTTTATTTTGTTCTATAAAAAGTTGCAGTCTTTTGCTTTTCCCTGAGAGGGAGTGCTGTAAATCTGGCCTTTTTTAAAACACATGGAAGAAGGCTGCTATTTTTTCCCAAAGTTTGAAGGCATTACTAGCAGAGTTGACTCTCTGGAAGAGCAAGAGACTGACTACAGAGAAAGATGAATTTGCTAACAGTGAGAAGCTTCAGCACACCAAAGCACAGATAATATCCTCCGACCATTGATTTATTTTATCTTGAATATTTCTTGTAAGAGAACATTTCTAAGTATGTTTTATTGCTTCCAAAGGGGTTACCTTTGCTGTCAGGGGTTGATAATCTTTCAAGGTCCGGACGAGTTCTGCGCATCTGTTGTACGAGGAAGAAGTGGGGATGGGAGGAGTAGGAGTACAGTGATAGCAAAAAGACACAATCAGTCTAAGGTGGTTTTAGGCACCATCACCAGAGTATATTGGAAGGAGCAAGAATGTTCCTTTGTGAGAACGTTCCTGTGCTCTTTCCTCGTACGCTGAAGTGAAATACTCTTGCCATTAATGTTTAGCTACTATGTGAGGTGTGTCTCTGACACATACCTAGACCCTGAAGCGTGAGCAGCAGTGATGAAGTGGTACCTGCGCGGACTCTTTGCTTAGCGGAAAGAAATGCTGGACGTTTTGAACTGAGGAATAAGTAAAAAGCTTTTGATACCTTGTATCTCTGTGAAGGTCGATTGGACACTTAAAATTATGTTACTCTGTGTTAGGCAGAAACTTGGTTAACTGTCTCGGGCCAAAACATGTAGCGGTTTCTTCTCCACAAGGCCTTTACAGCAGAATAACTGTGTTCCCCATGGTGAAAGCTGACACTTTCACGGATGTGCACGCACACGCGTAAAGATGCCACCTTGCTGTTGTGGCAGCCAGCTGTAATTCATGGTCAGGATATCATTTGTTGCTTGTGCTTAACTGCTGAGCCCTGCTACTTACATCCTCTTTGGTACCGATGGCACCCGTGAGCTTGTGTTCATAGAGATCCTCAGAGAATACTCCCTGTGGTAACATTTGAGTTGTAAATAGACTTGGAAAATGAATTTTTCATAAGGAGTTTTCCCTTGATTTTTGAAAAATGACATGTTGCTTCTGGGATTTGTCTCAAATGTTTTAAATTTTGAGTGAGACTGAAATGCTCCTCCTGGTCCGGAGACGAGGCAGCTCAGTATGAGGACACTTGGGCTGAGTCTCGGGCCTGTGGATGGACTATTTTCTTGCTTGGATGGACCATCCTCTGCAGATGGACTATTTTCTTGCTTCCCGAGCCGAGTGCTGGACATGCAGATCTTCAGCAGGCTGCTTGTGCCACTGCGGAGCGGGCAGAAGGACTTGCAAGCGGGCTTTAAGCAGTGCGAGATAGCTGGGGAAGGGGAACGCAGAGAACAAGGGGAGTTGTGACTGCCAGGTTGACACAAATCTAATCTGTTGCCAAAACATATTGAGAGGGGATCATTCAAAATAAATGATGCCTGTAAGAGCAAATCACTTAAACTCACTTGGTGATGCAAATCTCGTTTTTGCTGTCCTCAAACTTCAATAGTGGTTGATTTGTATTGACTCCCTTGCAATGTGTGAAGTACTGAGCTGTGTTTTGTGCTTTGTACAGTTCTGTCTTTAAACAGTTTGGGATAGTTTTTTTGTGGCTTAACTACATAGTAGGTAAAGGCTTTGCTACTTTGGATGAAAAAGGTGCTAGACCTGTTAGCTTTATACTCTTATCTTATGCTTCTACCTCTTTACGTCTCCTAGAGCTTTACTCTCCCGAGGTTGTTCTAGACATCTATTCTTGTTTTGACACTTCTGTTTATTTTTGTAGAGCGTGACTTCTCAGGAACTGAGAAGGCATTGCATCAGCTCTAGCAGCAGCAGTAGACAGTAAACCTGATATTGTGAATTCCAGCTGCTTATGTGCTTCAGCAGGCGCTGCATCCAGGAGCCGAGTGCTCCATAACCTGGGCTTTCTCCTCGCTGGAGCAGAAGTGAGGTGCCACGCCTTCATTTCCAAAGGCCGTCTTCAGTGCCAACCTGCAAGGCTGAGTCTGTTGGAATAGTTTTGGTTTGCCCCTCTTGAAGGACATGGCACAGATGATGGTTTGCAGGGCAATGCTTATGCTTAAGTGCATGCTTTGTATCTTGAATTCACAACTGCTTTGCAGCTAGACGGATTTTTGTTCTTCTGTGTTCTCCACTGCTCCAAGATCATCTTGATAAAGCGTCTCCTCTGATTCTTACAGGCAGCCAGAAATGTTCCTGTTCATACCTGGCAGTGCTGAGTTTATAGCGGCATTGAAGGGGCTCGTGTCCGCCTGTGACTGCACTTAGGCCGCTTTGGGGTTCACTTGACTCGGTAGCTTCCTTAGGCATAGCTGGACTCAGCTCTACTTGGACAAGATTTCCAAGCTGACAAGCTGCTGTCGGATCAGAGAGCAGCAAAGTGCTGTTTCCAGAACTGACCTAGGCATCGCGTAAAAGCGAACTGGCTGCAGCTGATCTCTCTTAGAGCAAAAAGCAGAAGGGGCTGCGGTGATGCCCTGGTGCTTGCCTGGACTGCATTCTGCACGTGGTGCAGAGCAAAGAGCCTGCTCGTGTTGCTGTTTGGAACCGGGAACATCATGTAGCCATACAACTCAATAAGAGCATTTGTAATGCGGACGTAGCAAGCTGCTAAAGCTGCTGGACGGAGTTAGCAATTAGCCCAGCGCTAGTAGGAGGTGAGCCAGGGAGCAGCATACGAACTACGTGCGTGTAAAACCAGCCTCCCACGCTTCCCTTGCCCCTTTCTAAATATGCCTCCATACGAGCAGTGCTTGGTTTCTACATGGAGTAGACTCGGGAGCCGAGATGACTCGGGTGATGCCATCCTAGAGTTGTCTGATTCCCCACTTCAAATGCCGCGTGAGTGAAGGGCGCAGGAGCAGGTAGTGCTGCAGGAGGTGTTCGCTGTCCGCTTTCACAGCAGGGACAGAACACGCCGGTAAGGAATATCGCAACGTGCATTGTTTCTCAAAGACTTCAGGTTTTTAATCACTGTACATGAAGTGAACATTCCGTGCCTGATGAAGTCAGATTGTGGGGTGACCCACAAATCCGTCCCCCTTTATAGACCTCCAGACGGTCAGCTCAGTGCTCGCTGCTGCCATGGCCTGCCCCTGCATGCCGCCGTCTTCGGTTGTTCAGTACTTACCTCATTGCCAAAATCTCAAATATTTATCTTTTTCTGACAGTAGCTATTGGTTCCTGCTACAGGAACTGTACTGGGGGGGGAGGGGGGAGTCTGTCCTATACACCTCTTTATCTTGAGGCATCTTGCCAATGTAAACTGCTGCCACCCACACTACGGGCAGCCTTTCAGAGAAGTAGGAGTGCAGGCTGCAAGAACGGAGACAAGCCTTCATAATCTCCCAAATATGTCAAGAAACTAGTTGAACTACTCTGTCTGGATGTTTGGTAGGCAATTTACCCCTTACTGCGAAGTGACCAGTCCACTGCTTCAAGAACAGTTGAACCTCTGAGTGAAGAGAGAACTGACCTGGATTTAGTTAACCTGTTCAGGCTGTGCAGGTGGCAAGGCTGCTGCTCATCCGAGAAGAACTGAAGGGAAACTTAAAAAACAACCTCAGCTATGTAAAACCAAAGACATTTGAATTACTTGCAGGGTTAAATTCCAACTCTTGCATGCTTTTGGTTTAGTGGCGTTGCACTGTTCCCGTCAGGTTGTACCTTACTCTTTTATATCCTTTCTGCTTAATTGGTTCAGGAACGCATGCAGGATATACAGGCTGGCAGGCAAGTTAATGTTGTGAGAAGCCTTAGCTCCCATTTCCTGACTTTTTAACCTTGAACTATCCCAGGAATTTTGCATTTGAGTGATTAAGAAGGTATGACTGACCTCCTGCCTCTCTCCTGCTAGCAGAACCAGTTTGTTAATCTCTGGGAACGATCTAAAATCCGTAAGTAGTTTTTGATAGTCTTCTCCTCGCACATAACTTGGTAGTTCTTTGCTTCCAGGGGTAAATGATCTGTACCGAAAAGAAGTGCACGGGCACACAGACTGGCACTGTGTGCAACGCAGAGCTGTAAACGTGCAAGCCTTTTCAAAAGCAGACAGAGCGAGCAAGCAGCTAACTGACTGATACATACTGGGCATGCTGGTTGTGGCTGGTGGGGTGGTAAATTGTGTGTTATGTAGCTCAGTGCTTCTACTTGAGTAATAGTAACGTATTACTATTAAATGTATTTTTGTTTGGAATGCTCAAAAGACAGGCTGTTATCTGACTGCAGATGTCTTTGATGTCTCCTGATCTGCTTCACGCAGAATCTGCTTGGGCAGCAGGTGACCAATTTCTGTAGAAGAATTTGGACATTGCATGCTCATGTGAAAGTAGCAGAGGGTCTAAACTGGCAAACTGCATACAACTCAAGATCACCTTAATGAGGTGCAGGGGCTGACCTCATGTGGTGGCCAGAGAGCAGTAGAGGACACCACTGAGTTTGTGAGTGTCAATAAAACTGATTGAAATCACGATAGCTTGGAAAATAAGCTCGGAGGATAGATGTTGGGCTTGCTTATCCCAGAGGTGGCCTGATGCATGGAGCATCAGGGGCCAGGAGGAGACACAAGGTGAGAGAGATCTTTGGGAGGCTGAGAAGATGCTCAATAACCATGGCAACAAAGGAAACTGCTTCTGAAAAGAAAACAATTCTGTTGCTTGAGATGTTGTTTTGGTTTTTTAGGCTGTTGCTATTGGTGATATTTAGGTTGTAGTTTAAGCAAATTTGTTTGGTTTACAGCAATAACTTCAAATAAGCTGTTTTTCTCAGACTTGGCCCCATTTTTATCATAAGGGGTGTAAGTCTGCTCCTAGTTATCCTTTATCACAGCAAGACCAGGACCAGGCTGCGACACTGTACACAGTGACAGTCGTTGAAATTATGTCTGTCTGGGGCAACTAGAAGTTCAGGGTGACTGTGCCTTTGTGTGGGTCTCGGAATACTGACTTTGAAATGTCATATTTGATCTCTCGTTAGACTCCTTGGAGCATAGTTCAGAAGCTTCTCAAATTTGCGATCACTTCTTAAAGGCTTCTCCTTGACGTGGGAAGTGCTTTCCTGTTCGTAGTTCTTATCTGCTCATGGTGGTCCTGAATGACTCCATCCTGCTCTCCTCGGCGTGGAGGTCTCCCCTTCAAACCCATGGCAGTTGCTGAGGTTTTGGTGCAATGAAGGGTGCCCGTTGTGCTGCTGCTGAGGGTACTGGCTGTTGGGGATGAGCCGTTCCCATCACCTTTTCCCTGAATTGCCGTTGGAGTGGGAATCCAAGGGAGTGTTTCATGGTGACGAGGTGAGGAAAGCTTCTCCTCTTGGCTGCCACACCTCCAGCCCCCAAGGGCAATTCTGTCTGCTGCGGGAGAAGATGCTCCCAGGAAAACAGTTTCTATAGTGACGGGTAGCCCTGGTGTGTTTGAGGGCTGGATCACCAAGTTGAGTAATAAATGTGTAGGAGTCTATTTTTAAAAGCTTTTGTGAGGAGGAGATCGCTGTAAAAATTTATCTGCAAAGTGATAGGTTTTTCTCTGCCGACATTTAAAAATAATCATTGTCTGTCTTGAGAATGAGATGACCTCATTAGAAACAAAGCAGCTTGTATGTCATCGTGTCGAGCCTCCTGGCAGCGATTCTTGCCGCAGCCTTCGAGTTACAGGAGGAGCTCTGCCCGTTAGCAGGTTCCTCAAAACTCCGGCCCACGGGGACCGTGTGTCCAGCTACCCCAGAGCCGCAGCTTCTCCCTCCTGGTCTGTGTAGCACATCCGGGCACGTAATGAGCAGTGAGTCTTGTTCAAATCAGAAATGAAGAAATGCTGTGTTAAAAAAAATTAAAGTAAATAACTGAAGGAGAAGCCATTGAAACTACAACCTGGCTCCAAGCTTCTCCCACAAAATGCTGGATTTAAGAACTACTTAGTTTTGTAGGACAAATGAGTGGAAGTATGTGCCAGAACCCATAATTTTGTTATCTTGCTTGACTTCTTGCCTATGAAATCTGTATCCTCGTCCACTCGCCGTGTACCTGTGAGAGCAGGAGGGCAGGGGAGAAGGGAACGGAGCCGTTAAGCTTTTTTTGGTGGGTAGTGCTGTAGCTGTAAGAGGAGCTGGCATGAAGGTCTGGAGTGATCCAGGTGCTACCTTTGTTCCTTATGCCGTGAGCCGCTGCTGTCAGTACCGTGAGCTGTAGGAAATCCCCCGGTCTGTAGTTTCACCCATACAGAGCCATGGATGCATTCGCGTGAGCCCGTGCCATCTCTACTGAACTGATTACTGTTTAAATGGCTTTACTGTGTTGTGGGGGTTTGCAGGGTTCCCCAAACGTAGGGGTGGAGTGGGTTTCCGTACTGTTGGCAGTCGGCTGTTGCTTTATGAACGCTGCGTGTCGTGGTGACCCACGCGCACTGTTTGCTGTCTGCAGGTATACATGCACGTACGTACTCACAGCCGTGAGCCCAACTAAAAGGCTGGAGGGGGGGGTTGCTGGGTTGCAGGTATTTGATTTCAGTGCAGCTGTAGGCCACCACTTGGCACTGAAATCAAATAACATTTCCTGTTTTAAGAAGTTCAGAAGTGATTTCTGTTACCGTCGTAGTATTAACTCCGGATTTGTAAGTGGCACAGTTCACCCATCTCCTGCTCCCGTCAGGAACCAGCGTGATCTCAGAGCCATGTTGAACAAACCTTCTGTCAATCAAAAACTTGTTATACAAGGATTATTTGCCTTTAGTTTCCTGTGTAATGAGGTTTTTTGATTGACAACAGGGGAGTTAAAGACTATAGAAAGGCTTTCTGAATCTGAGATGAGCAAGTTTCCATTCAATTGTGTTTGCACATGATAACATTGGCTTCCAGTTTTATCTGTGAAAGAAGCTGGAGGTGACAGATCAAAAACAAGAAATACAGAAACCCTTCTCATTTAAAAGATGATGTGACTTATAAACTAGAGCTAGGAAACTACCTTTCTATTTCCCGCTGTGGGAGCGGGATTTGAACATCATCTGCTGCACAAATATTCGAGCTACTGGGGGCAAACTTTCCGCAGAGATGGAAGTGTCTCGGTTCGTTCGCTGGCTGGTGGGTAGGCAATGGCTTTGCCTTCCTCCTGCCTCGGCCTAAAGACCGTAAGGTACTCCCCAGGTTAGGAAGTTGGGTGATGCTGGTATCTTTCACCTCGGTTCCCAGGGTTCGTTTCTGAAATGGTGTCCTTGGCTTACTGTGTGTGGTGGTTGCTGAGGATTCCTGGCTTCCAGCTCTCCTAATGAGCAATTGCCCTTGCTCAAGTAAATTTTAATTCCTTGAATGAAATCAAATGAAAAAAAGAACATATCAAAAGTTAAGAGAATGTGATGGAAATTGATAAACCTGGGTTTAGGTGTGTTTTTCAAAATACTAAATGTTTCTAAAAATGGCCCTGCTTAAAACTTAGCTGGTGGAGGAAGGGTGGTCGCAGGTAGGACAAACAGGATATGCAGGTGAGTTGATGTCAGATGGACGTGTGGGTTACTTTCTGGTGAGCTAGAAGGCCAGCGTTAGGCCATGATTTACAAGCACCTTCTCTAGCTCAGGCTGCTTTCTCTTGTAGGAACTCCGCAGCGAGTTCAGCCTCCAGCTTAGAAGCAGACAAAGCGCTGCAGGGGTAGTTTGGGTCTAACTGATGCTCTCAAGGGCGTTGGAGCAAAGCAAGCCTGGCTGCAGGGTGCAGGCAGGCTCAGGTGTCGGCAAGGGTTGTCTCTTTTCACTACACCAGTTTGGGTTTAATAACAAATGCCATACCTGCAGGTTTGAAGCTTTCCGCCTTGGTGCCCTCTCTGTGGCTGGAGATCAGAAGTCAAAGTCAGGATTTTCTGAAGTTTTGGGGGCATTGCTTTCTTTGGAAAGCTGGGTGAAGGTATCTGGAGGTTTCCTCATGGAGGAGGCTAAGGAATGCATAAATCATTTTGTAGCTTTCCTGAATTCATTATAAGCACGCTGGGTGAAAGGGGTCCACTTTTCTAGCTTGCTGCTTTGAGTCCAGCTGCAGAGAGGACCTGCTATATGGTAACGTGCTTTGACGGAGTTGATGAATTTTTTCCAAGGCTGCTAGGAAGCTTCGTGAATTACAAAGGAGATATTTCAAAAGAAATAGTTCTGCAGGTATGCCCTAGCTTTATCTTCCCAAATGCAGAAACAGTCCTGTTTTATGCAGAAATAATACGCTAGCTGAATAGTGTCCTGCTGTGAGAAAGAAGCTTTACCTTTTGCTCCTTTAATCCATTACACTATGTTGGGAGTGTGTTTAGGGAGATGCTTGATTTTGGACCCCTTTTAGAAAATTGGTTTATTGCAGTCTTCATAACCCCTAAAATTATACCTTAAAACAAGGAAATAATCTCATTTTTCTTTTTATGCTTCATTCCTAGTCTGGCTACACAACGTATTGCATGTCTTTCATCTATATTTTACTTGTAGCATTGCTGCTTTGATTTGTGCCAGTTGTTCCCACAATAGCAAGGGAAAGGAGTTTAGAAGAGTAATTTGATTGTGAAGCTGCAGTTATTTGGGGAAATAACTATATGACATATGGTGCCTGTCATAAATGGAATTACTCTCTTAATTCTAAAACTAATTACTCTTCTGTTTGCTAGCTGAATGGCAGATTTCTCCTTTAATGAATGCTTACTCCTCGGTACAAATGGGATCGTCGCAAGCTTGTGGTCAGCCAGGGAGGACAGCACCAGTCCGTACTTAGTGGTGGGTGCTCCTTGTGAGATATGCTGAAAATATGAGTCTCAAAGGTGAAACTGCTGCCTGTTTCTGAGCCCTAGTAACTGGCAAATCTCCAGCTGGCTTGTGTCATTGCTACAGCAGACTGATCCTGCCTTGCTTTTTCTCCCCTTTTTCCAAAACTCCAACTGAAAGAACTGACTGGGGGTAGTTCATGCCTTGCACTGCATATGGAAAATAGGGATAAGCATCCTTCAGATGCTTGGTCCTGGCTTCCCGTTGAGTCTGGCAGTTCTTGAGCACATCTAGAAGGAATTCAGCTGCTTCTAGCAAAACAGGGCTGGACAAAAGCTGAGCAGAAGCTTTGTGGGTTTGGTATTGAACTTTGGAGCTTCAGAGTTGGCACTGCAGTGCCTTTCCCTGATGAGAG
>Ga0181612_155796_pt1 | contig 10869 bp, 8 predicted proteins | sample HoacroProtozoa21_FD_119630 | JGI IMG/M metagenome (GOLD analysis project Ga0181612, IMG submission 119630) | Hoatzin crop microbial communities from Cojedes, Venezuel. Combined Assembly of Gp0051906, Gp0051904, Gp0051908 | reverse complement strand
ACGTGAAACCACCCTAATGTCACTTTAATTACTTGTCCTTTATGTGCATAGGAACCCAAATGACCAAGCAAGGTGGCAATTGCTCTGACACTTATTGGGCTTCACAGACCTTACATAGTCCAGTAAGACTAGTGAATGCAGCCTTTCTTGTTAAAGTTCCTAGAGTACAAATCTAACCATGGTTAGACTCTTCAGTTGAGTGTTAGAACTTGTTTCCTAATCTCATGTGCAAAAGACTTGTTTATAAACTCACTTGCAGTCTTGCCCTTTCACTTTGAACAAATGCAAACATTGTCTTAGGAACTTTAACAAGAAAGGCCAAGTTCACTGTAGTACACCTCTAGTCTTACTAGCATATGTAAGTTCTGTGAAGCCCTATGTCAGAGCAATTGCCACCTTACTTGGCCAATTGAGTTCGTATCCACAAAATATTGCCTGGCAGCAGGCATCACCACATCTTCAGAACTTGGAAGTTTCCTATGTAACCGGCAACAGAAGCTGAGAGGTTTAGATTTATCTGTAAAAATACAGATATATAGAAAATGTGGGTGTCTTATGAGTTGTGACAGATTTCTCTGTATCCAGATTCTTAATTTGTCACAAAACCAGCTGTAAATCTGTTTGTGGATTTCATCTTTGGTCGCAAACTGATGCTGTAGTTCATTACTTTCATAGAGCAGAGAGGAAAGAAAAAAAATACAACACTGAATTTTAGAATTTTCAAAATCCAGTCATGAATCTAAACTTGGACCTATTACAACCATTCACCAAGTGATCTTATGGGAAAAAACTTCAATACAGAAAAAGATGTCAATTAGTAAAAACAGCAGAGAAACTAAAAATACAGCATACTGAATGTGTCATCAGGATACAGCTGTTTCAAAAGAAACAGCTATGTTCTGATTATAAATAGATGTAACAAAACTTCTAACACATTTATACAGGCTTAATTCAAGCTTTTCTGGCTTGAACTAAATTCTAGGTTCTTTCTGGTTTTAGAAATTCACCAGCAAATATATAAGAAAATACTTCAGGCACTAGGTTTTACAGCAAAGTCAAGAAAGAGCCCAGATATGAACCATCCTTTCAGTCACATATGTTACGGTGGAGATGGGCTTTGCAAGTGTGTGGCTTTTCCGATTGTCCTCACCTGTGAGGCATTTGTCACGCCATGGCACAAAAACCCCAAGTCAGTTTCCTAAAGAAACCCTCAGAATCTCAAACAACAGACATCGGAAGTCATACAGGTCACAAATATTGTGAGAATGGAGGCTGTCGATTAGTTTGGTACAGGCGTAATATAGGCCCAGTACAAGCTGTCAAATATGGGGCAGCTGGCAACAATGCGCTATAAAGGAGAGCTTGACCTCTTTTCTCTGAAACCTTGCTCTTGCCCAACATATCCCAACAGCAGTTTCCTGAAATGACACCACAGTCATAGGAATTCACTCACAGGGCCACAAACTGAAAGTGATAGAGCAACCACTGCTCACACCTGCCTGAGCAGAGCACACTGCTGTGATCTGCCTGTCTGTGCTGGAAAAAGCATGGGTGGCTTTCCCTCCAGATGAGGTACTGAGAGTATCTATTAATAACACTAGGATTTTACAGTTTATTAATTTGTATTAATATCCAACAAGATAGCCCATGATCAATGTATAGAATCATGAAATCGAGCTAAAGAATATTATTGTCTGAAAATAACTTAGGCCGACAGATTCCTTCTGTGTCTGTAGCCAATAGTGAAGCAAAGGAGGCTAGTAGATTTCTAAAACAAATAGTTAAGTGACAGCTCGGTTTAGCAGTGAAGAATCATTTTGCAGAATAAGAGTTCTGTCAACTCACAGTTTGGCCCAGGGATTGTTGCTATGTGAGTTGCTTCTTTCCTCTTTCTAGTTTCGATTATTAATCTGTCTTTCCATTACATTTTGAGGAGTCACACTCAGCTTCCCGGTCCCACATCAGGCAGCATGCAGTAGTCTTCACCAAAACTATTATTCATTCAGTCAAACATAAGCAATACTGGTTGCCAGTTTTAGGCAAGACACCACTGTGGGTCTGGCTCTTATTTGAAGTCATTTCCATTTAGATATTTAACTAATTTCTTGTTTAAAGAAAAATCTCTTTTAACTGTTTGCATTAGAGTTTCATAGTTCACAAAAATAACATAAAACTTCATTGTCTTCGCAGGAAAATTAAATTTACAAAACAGTGGTTTTTATCTTGAGTATATGCAGTCAGTCAGTTGGAACAGATGAAACATGACAATAGTAGAAGTGGTAGAGGACATTTAACAAAATAATTTCAAAAATCTCTTAACATTCCCAGACAATTTTGTTATTCAATGTGAGAATAGCTACTCTACTGTTCCTGTACTAATTATTATGTGTAATGTCACTGTGTCCTTATTTTGTTTGTATTTCTCAACTTGCTAAAGGCTCAATACTGGAAGATTTGTTTGTGCAGTACAATAATATCCAAAACACAAAATAAGGCGTATGAAGTAGAAATAACATATGCTGGTGTATATTTTCTACACCAAATGGTCTTGAACAAGATTAGGGCATCTCCCATCAAAATATGTGCATTAAAATTCTAGGCATGTCGTCAAGAGATCCAGATGGGTAGGAGCAGTTGAGAAATATAATGCAGTAGCTGTGTTACATCTGAAGAGAGGTGGAGGTCTTCATACAGTCTGTGTGACTATAGATGGTGTACTTATCTTTCCTTTCTGCTTCCTCTCCTTCTCAAAATCACCAAATGCAAAGAATGTTTCACGAGGAATGTGAGGAAGGTCCATTGGGACTTTCATTTTCACAAGATTACCATACGAAATGTTTCAGATGAATAACTGGTTTTCTGTAGTTTTAATCAGAAAAGTAGTGCTAATCAATCTAACCCATTGTTTTTTTTTTTCATTCAGTCTGTTGATTTGAATTATTTACATGGCTGGAGAAATAATATGATGGTACTATTTGGTGTAGAACACCTTATTATATGTGAAAATAAAGATCATCTGCAAAACATGATAATGCAATACTGGAATATAAAGTAGAAAACTGAAAGCATTTTCAGCATAGAATTTTGATAAATTACATTTTTTCTAAACGTGGTTGGTACTGATTTCTTACAATGTTTTCGGTAACCCATTGTTCCTGCCCTGTACAGCAAGGTCTACTAATCATCGACCCGCAGAAAGTTCTGTCTCCACTGGCTCGTCAGCCAGTAGTTTTGGCAGTGGATACAGCATGGATAGCGAAGGCAGCAGCAGTGCCACAGGAGAGAATAATCTGTTTCCCATCCCAAGAATGTAAGGCTTTTCCTTTAACGTACTGTATCCTCCATGCACTGACTATGTATAGCCCTTTCACTTGCCAGTCATCTTCTTATACAGTTTGCTCTGCAGACTTCAATTACACAGTAGAATAGCAGCTAAAGGGGAGAATTTTTCAGAGCTTGTATTTTTATTCTGCTTTGTTGAACATTGAATTATTAATAACCAACTAAACCTCTGCTTCAGCCTCATGAATTTATTGATATCACACAGAAGAACTGCTAGTCTCAGCCTTTGATGCAAGTGTGGAGAGGTGGGCTTGGGTTAGGCTTTAAAAGTACATTTTTTGTAGGCCTGAGCACGCTTAGTTTAAGTTTCCAGATTGACCTCCTTCTAGAAATAGGTGTTACTTGTGCAACTGAAATTCAGATTCTGGATGCAAACCAAATTTCCCCAGGTTTTAAAGAGTTTGAGTAGAATTTATCAGAAGTTCTTGGCTAGAAAAATATTTTGGGGAGGAAGTCCCTGTGGGAATTATCAAGCCACTTGCAGTGCAATGATCCTATAAAATAATTTAATTTTTCAGCCATTTTACCTGGTTAACTACCTCACAGAGAAAAGTTTTGCCACTACTTTTTTCCCCTCAACTTTGGCAGTATGCACCTTCATTTAGCATTTTCATTTATATTCCTTTATAGGAAAAAGTGATTGCTCCTGATCAGCATAATGTTTCTGGCCTGATTTTTTGGTAGATTTGCTGTTCTCAGTGGTGGTCATTGTTTATTTAGCATCTGCAATAGTTGTTCCATATTTTTATCTGGGACATAAATTATTGCTTTTCCCATGCAGTCTTGAATTATTAGTCACAAGAGCTCGACATAATCTTCCTAAAAAAGCTTGAATGAAGAAAAAAATTCATTCTTGAGAACTGTGACATTTCTAAGTATTCATCATTTTCTGAAATAAAGCTCAATAGTACTTATCTACAGCTTTTTAGTGTCTAAAAGGAAAATAGACACAAATTTAATACTTCAGTTTCATTTTCAGAGTCTAGGAGGACGATGTGAGCTCAGGTTGTGTCATGCCAGTCATTTAATCTTCATCAAACTTTTCACTCATGTTCTAGGCTAAAATGAGTTGTACTTTCCAGTGGCAAAAAGATGATCTTTAATTGGATTTGACAATCTCAAAAGAAAATTATTTTGCTATCATCTTAATGAGAAAAGCAGATATATAAAGTCTTTGTGCACAGAAAGAGAACATGGAGCTCTCAATAGAAGTTTTTAGCTCATAAATGCTAAATTTGAGTCAAAATCATATCACTCACTGTGTATTGCCTAGCCATGTGACAGTATCTACAGTGACTTGGCACTTGGCTGACAGAATCACCAGTCTATTAAGCCTGAAAACGGCCCCACATCTACTGAAAAGTTGGAAGAAGTCTCCACAGCTTCAGCTTTTCTCTTACAGTAATTTGTTTCTGTGAAATTTACTTAATTATATAAAATATATCCAGCCCACTCATTTTTTGTTAAGAGCTAGACTACCTTTTTTTTATTATGGAATTTTTAAAGTAAACTGCTTATACGCTGATGTTAGACAAAGACTTTAAAAGTTATGCAGGACATTTACATAGACAAGAAATGCTTTCTTTTTCATGTTAGTCTCAAGGGCTTTACATGGCAATGTAATGAAGATTAACGACAAAACTACTGTTTACCATCAGAGACTTTCGGGATCATCCCTGGGCAGAAGGTTTTAAAATAGATAAATGTTTCCATTTTGAATTCTAGATAAAAATTATTATATATCTGAATACATGCATGATTGAAACTCTAGTCAACATTTACATTCATACTGGCTTGATAATGACTTCAGGGACTCTGACCTTGTACACTATTTCAGCATATCCTTAAAACTACAGCTCACGATTTGGACATGAAGAGTTAAATGAGCTAAATAATTTTAAGTTTCTTGGCATATGAAAACATTTTTGGTTATAAGTTCCCTGCTTAAATTAAGTTTCTAATCCATCAAAAAAAAAACATTGGATAGGCTGAGTTTTAAACTCTTTACTCTAGTCCAAGTGTTTTTAACCATAGGAAAATTTAGTCATGAAGCAAAATTAAAGAACTAAATAGTGACACCACAGGAATCGTTTAAAGAGGTAATTAGAACACTTGCCAATATTAAATACTCTTATAAATATCAAGGGAAATTTATCATTATATACGGTTACACAGAGCTGAATAAATCTTATAAAGTCTTTCTATTTGGGAAATACTTTTTCAGAAGACTCTTATTATCCAGTTGTAACACCCCTGAAAGTTACTCATGTTATCATCTATGATAATGACCAGATCTTTATGCCTTTGTATTGTGTAACCATCTATACCAGTAATATGTCTGTAAAATTATATTAATTTTGAATGCAAACGTGAAAAGCAACTGAATCTAACCGTAAGGATGAATAATTTTTGCATTATATTTGTAATATTTTTTTATAAAGCATTGCCTCACAGAAGAACAAAAGAATAAGCTACAGTTAAAACTGAATTTAAAATCACTTTTTAAACTGATATTTTATAGTAATTTTTAAGTTCCTTATGAACTTAGACAGCTTCTGTTTCTGCTGTGAAACACAAAGCTGGCTCATTGGCAACAAAGAACAGCGCTGACCCTTTCTCCCCAGAGGAATCACATGCATGTGCAGATAATGCCTTGTACTCTCGATCCCAGCATTTCAGAACCTTGAGGAAGAAAGGCAAATAGAATCACAAACATCTCATAGTAGCAATCATATTTTTGAAAGTGATTGTAATCATGCCTTAGAGTTCACAGCAAGTATGTTTAAAGATAGACTACATTTTATCTACCTTTGCTTGCCTGAAAATCTACATCTAGATTGTAATCCAGGTTCTTTCTACATCCAGTGGAGAAAGATAGGGACTTCCAGAGCAGGATTTATTCCTCTCACCTTACTTTAAGATTAATGCAAGTCTCAGAACTGAACTCTTTCTTATGGTAAACCTAAACGGTAATATAAAGTAAACCATTAAAAGAAGATAATGACCTCAAACATGCCTTACCTTTGAAGTAGTGGTATTGTAGACCAGATATCAATCCTGTGACTCCTTATTATATATTTCACTGTTCAGCATAAGAGGATAAAGTGAGGAGAGGAGATATGCAGAATGGCTGTGGAAGCCCGGGCTGATGGGGAGCAGGTAGCAGACAGCAGCTGGTGGCCCCACTCTATAAGAATGTACAGGCTTAGCAAGACCCGATTGTAGTTGCCTCCAGCTAAGAAAAAAAATAATATTCTTAAGTGATCTGCACGAATAACAATAGAAAAAAACTACTGTCCGTTTTATTTTCTTGACATTACACACACATACACACACGTCCACGTTTTTTGTTTTTTAGAAATACCTGTGATGTTTGTCTTTTTGAACAGAACTAAGCCTCACTGGCTTTGGTGTATCATTTTCTTGGACCTCACCTCTTTATGATCTTGTTGACAATTACCACAATATCTTTTAACAGAGGGAAGATGAGCCAGAGTGGACAAGAACCAGTAAAGCAGTCGGGAGTAGGATTAACCGATGCAGAAGGTAAAAAGAAATACAAACAACACTACAGAGGTATCCCATGTTTATAGAACCAATATGTTTATTTCTTTTACTTGTTATGCTAGGAAAGATTAGCATACCCTCTCTTTGTATTGTAGGTTAAGATCCTGACTTTCATTTACTTTAAGGGCCCTTTACACATAGAACCAATGTAATGAGTCTTCAGTTTAAATGAGAACAGTGTCTTACCTGTTTGTTTAAAGTGATTAAATAGTTAGATTGAAATGAATATTATCTATCTTTAAATATTCATTGTTTTTCATGGTATTGGAATAAAAAATATTAAGTATGGAGTGACTCAATATCCATTATATCAGAAGAAAATATACAATGGCTGTGAAGCTCTATTTTTATAACATTTCAGAGTATTTACTTCATAAAGCATTTATTAATTTTGGTGTCTACATAAAAAATTAATTTAAATAAAAATATTAGTTGAAAGTCAAGCTTGACTGCTGCATGTAGACTATAGTGAAACTCTTATCTGATTGGGAAATCCTGAGGTAATTTTTCGGTGTGAATGTGGTGATGCCAAAGAAGGACACACTGTAATACTGGAGCTGGAAAGAGCCTGACAGAATGGCTGTCAAAGTGTCATGAGCAATGTGATTATCTCTTTCATGTGTAATAATGGACAGCTGTATGAAAATGTAGAGTGTTTTGTACTGAAGGATATGTTAGGAAAATTCCATTTCCCTTTGCATATACGGTATTTTCTTTCAAGAGTATGTTTCTGTTGACCTCAAATATAAAACTTTATTATCATGACCTTCATTTCATTATTAAAATAATACTTTAATCTTTTTAATGCATTGCAATGCAGCTTTGAGGTTTTAATTAATTCACAAATTGAAATCCATACAGGCCATTCAAGTTAACTTCATGTTAAGTTCAGCCTTAAAAAATCAACATTTTCAGGTTTCTGCCATGTGTATATGTCGAGAAATAATTGCTGTTGCTATATTTGAGGTATAAATGGTCTGATGTTCCACAGATTTGATGAAATCAAATTAGAAATTGAAGATAGAACTGTATAACTGTCTTATCCAAAGCAAGAATCCTTAACTGTGTATGCACATTCTAGTAAATCTTTCAGTACGTAGTACTCATAATACAAAAATACAAATTCAGCTACTTGTCAAACTTCAATTTGTTCAGTGGTATTTTTAAGTATTTGAAAAACAAACTATTTTTTAAAGGAGAAATAGTGCTATGAAAATGGGAAATCAGGAATTTTCCATTTTTACTTTGTCATGATGTGTTTTGTACAGAATGACAATTGTAAACAAATAGCTTTTCATCATTTTGTTCATCATAATTTGCTTCTTAGGGTCTTGGATCATAAATTTCAGAACCTACAAATACAAAATGTTTTAGTTTAATGTTTGTGTCATTCAAAAAACCCCAAACAAACAAACTCAACCAAAAAAACACCTTCTGAAGCATTCAAAAAGATGTATATATACCTTTTGGTCACTAAAAATGCTTTTCCAGCCAAAGGCATTTTTCTGCTTATCTTCAAAATCTGCAAGTAACTCCAGAGCTGTGATTCTCTAATGTTCACTTATGATGCAATTCACCTCTCCGAACTCGAGAACTCTAAGAGTTGCAACTCCAAGTGTGATAAAAAGTGGTTCTTACCAAGTTTTGTTTCTCCATTTGAGAGAAGCTGAGGTAGCCAGCCTAGTTTTTACTGTCTGATTTCTAGCTGACTAAGACGGGACACATCAATCTCAAAGGATAAATGATTTTTAAACTAAAAGATGGAAAACAATTCAAGATCATTTTAGTTTCAGCATGTAAATGTAATTGTCTTGCGGGAAAATAGTTCAGGATTTAGAGGAACTCGAGATTAACAAAGAATTACTTCAGTATTGTAGAACTATTGTGGTAATCTTTTCATAGACGAATGAAAAAAGTCTTAAAGATCAAATTATATATTTTCTGTAGTTCACTTATCTGTCTTGTGGGCCAGATGAAATCTGCAATTAGCTGGATGCAAATATTCATTTCTATTTTTCATTAATCTATAGAGACCTCCCATAGCTAACATTTGTATTCTTATTTGAAAAAAAAGGATTTAGTGTTATACCTGAAAGCTTTTAATATTAGTACTGTTTATACATTTTCAAATATTCATAATGGATAACTTCTGTGAAAAGTAGCATGTGGATTACTCTAAAACCATGCAGAATAAATTCAATTGATTAAACATAAAGATCTACTGCTACTTGAAATGTTTGTCACCCAAGCCATTCACACAGGCCTGGCAAATGTGGCAAGGAACTTACAGGAACAAGATCTTTAAGACCAATAGCTGGAGACAAAGCAAGGTAGGACTCTCAAATGGCAAAGCAAGCTGTTTTTCAAGCAGCTGAATCAAAACTTTAGCAACAGGGTTCAGATCTAGCTCACAGGGTATGACACCAAAATTCAGGCATGTACATAAGTGGAATCACTGGGGAAAAATATACTCCTTTTGTAATTGTTTACCCACTTGAGAAATGTGCTACTGATTTTGTTGGGAACAGTTTTTGTGCTATTAAGATGTATCAGTTAATTTATAAGTGTATATTGGAAAACAGCACTATTTACTTTGCTGACACAATCAAGTGGTCAATACAAACAACTGTGAGTATTTCTATGATAATCTTTTGTTTCTCTGAACATATCATCCTGTCATATTCTGTATTTTCTTAGTACTTAGTAATATAAAATAATTCAGTGTTTTGTTCTTGGACACTGTGTTACAATTTTTATGATATGCATTGTTGCATGCTATCTTACACTGGACATTCTGTGCTGAGCAGATGAAATACTTCATCTTTTTAAAGTTCAGTAAATCTTATGATACATATTGTGATCTTCATTGAGTTATGCAAACCAATTTCTCTATTCGTTTCAGAAAGTGCAATATCTTTTGTTTAGAGATCTCTTATGACATGCTGTGGAATATTACAGACATTATAGACAAAAACGTCAATTGCATTCCATGTAAGGATTGAAACTAACAATTAAAAGCACATGACTACTATTTTGATTCAGTTGTAGATCATGACTGGTCTATCTGCCTTATGAAACTGCTCAGCCAATAGATTCCAGATGGTATTATCCACTTACCAACTACTGAAATTAAGAAATGTATGGAGAAAATTATTTTTGTATATTTCAAAAGTGTGAAATTACTAGGTAGTCTCAAGCTGCTGTTATTTCTAGTAGAACAGAGATATATAGTTAAATATAGCATTTTAAATGAAATAGTTCACTATAAGGAAATTTTGGATCTTCTCATTCTGAAGATGCTATATACATGCAAAATGTCATTACTCTAGGTTTACAGACATTGAGGTTCTTCTCAAAGTGTTTTTTAGGAAAGATGGATATGTAGGAAAGAATGGCTTGGCTTCACTCATTCAGTACTTTTTGGAGTGAATGAGTACTCACAGTAATTCTATCATTCTCCGTGCTTGGACTTATCATTGTCAGGATTTTCAGCCAGAAAATTGCAAACTTTGTATAGGCACAGAGTTGCTCCATACTCACATCTTTCAAGAGAGTGGGGTTTTTACGTAAAAAAAAAAAAATTCTCATCCAGTCCATGTCCTGAATACCAAAAACTTCTCTACACAGTTCTGTCATGGCTCAGAGGCTTACTTTCTGACATTTCCAGTGGTCCTTTCAGCATCACCTTTTTGAGGGTGCTAGAATGAAGTCCTGTAAGTAAGAAAGTCTCTCCATGTATAAATGACTGAATCTGAACAGAAAATTGCAGAATATTCTAGTAAAGCCTCTATATATCTATTTGCACACCTGAGCAGAAGGAAAAGATTTGTACTCTTTCAAAAGCCGATGATACACACATACTTACTGAACTTCTGCAAGATGATACACTAGTGATACACACTGTTTACACAACCTTCAGTGAGCTCTTCCAGAGTTTTGGTTTTTGCATGCTGTGTATTT
>Ga0181612_147851_pt1 | contig 10869 bp, 10 predicted proteins | sample HoacroProtozoa21_FD_119630 | JGI IMG/M metagenome (GOLD analysis project Ga0181612, IMG submission 119630) | Hoatzin crop microbial communities from Cojedes, Venezuel. Combined Assembly of Gp0051906, Gp0051904, Gp0051908 | reverse complement strand
TAAATATTCATTTGATTTGAAGTATATTAGTATTACTTTATAAGTTTTAGGGTCGTAATAGACTAATAGACAAAGTGGGTCCCAACCTAGTCAATTCATAAAGTAGAACAGATGGTGGTAGTTTGTTTAAGCAATTTTTACTACCTGTTCTAGCCTCGCTTTAAATGTCCTTCACATTATTATTTCCTAATTTCATACTATTATTACTAATTATCTGATGTTGGCTTTCTTTTTTTTGCTTTACAGATAACTCACCTTGACATGAGCTAATCATTTTCATTACTATGAATTGCAGAAGTAATTACTTTTTAAGCCAGAGCCTTAAAGTTTTTCCTTGTACAATAAATGAAGGTGTGATTGCAGCAGCAATAAGCAGTAGATATTTATGCTAGCTTAAATCTTGTCAGCAGGAGTAGAGAAGCCATGACTGACTCCACTTAGCATGACCTGTACAAGCACGCTTGAGACTCTAGGTTTCTCCTTCCGCACTGAGGTCTCTGCTACCAACATGTCATTATTATTCTAAAGACAGTAGCAGACCACTATGACGCCACTATGAATGCTAACTAAATCAATGATAACTTGGACTTAATCAAACCACCAAACCTCTCTTTTTCTGTGTGGACATATTAAAAAGAGGAAACAAGGCTCTGTGCATGTTGTCTTGCTATAAAATGACATAAAAGGGTGAGGATAGCTCAAAAGCCATGTAATTATGATGATTATTCTTGAAAATGCTGCACTGGGAAATCACTGTCCAATACTGCCTTCATTTACAAAGCAGAGTGGAAAAGTTATCTTTAACCACGGGGATGGTTGGGAAGGAAGAAGTATTAGCTCTTATCCAGTAGGTAATAATTCAGTGACTTGGTATGATGGTCGAATTCTTTTTTTGAGATTTCATGTTAAAATCATTTTAGACTGCAAATATTCTGATGCGGAGTGTTAAATCTTTTAGACAGCCATTTTAAAATAAAACTTCTTTCTGGCTCATCAGTATGTTTCTTTGTAAATTCACAGAATTTTTTATCAAACTACTAAATACCAGTTTGTAGGTGGTTCCATTTCTTTCTAAGCAGCTCAGTATTTTGGTGTTCCTTCTGCAGCAGTCAGTAGTTGAATCCCTTCTTCAAATGAATGACAAAGTACTACCTGAACTCTTGCATTGAAGGGGGTCCTTCTACAACTAAGGTCTTCTTCCCACTATTACAGCAAGTATATTTTAAATTAAATACTGCAAAACATGTACTCATCATCTGGGCTACAAAAATGCATTAGGTGGGCATATATAGCATAAAATGGGGTTTGTTGTGAATGGAAATCAACACATTTTCAAAAAAGCAGGGTAAGCATTCCCAGCAACTGCTCTTAATACAAATTTGCTTACTAAGTGGTACTAGCTCTCTGCTGTGACTAGGACAGAAAATGTTCAAAGTAGGGAAAAAAATTATTAGTGTTCTTTTCTTCTGTGTGAAACTCTTCAAATCTGTGATGGGTTCTTACAAGTTAAATTATTTTCAGATCTAGGAACATGTATATGTTTATTTTGTGTTACATAAAATATGACGTATTTGCAAAAATATCTTAGCTTCTCTGGTCTTCTAGAAGATTTACATAAAGCAGCCATATTCCCAAAAAGCTGTATTTGCCAGTCTGTGAAAATAGCAAGCTCTGTTTCTTGTCTTCGCTAGGATTTTATGTCATAGTCATTACAATACGTTTGCTAAGTGGAAGTAAAAAGCAGATTTTTGTGTTGGCACACATGAAAAGTGAGTTTCTTCCTCTTTCCTGGCATGACAGAATCTGTAGGAGTTCATACATACCCACTACGTTTTCTGTCTTCCCAGTGAAACACCTTTCTGAGCAAGCAATCCATATAAGTGACCTAAAAAATCGTATTGAACAAAAATGATTTTGACTTTTCAATTTGGCTACTGTTCATTTATCAGGACAACTTACATTGCAAATTAAATTTTATACAACTTGGGAAAGTCCACCAATAGGCAAAATGTCTTCAGTTAAGAATTAAAACATCTTAAACCTTCAAAACCTAGGCTAGGACAGAATAAAACCAAACACCTGTATTGCTGATATCTATATTGGAGTGATACAGGATTTCTGCTACTGTATTGGACTGTGTGGCTGTTGTGGACAGACTGGATGAGGAAGGAGCCACTCAGTCCTTAAAGATATTGGCCAGAGCTTTACCAGAATGTGGAAATTATTTCACCTGGGGGCGATGTATTTAAAGCTGAAAGACTCTGGAAACCCTGTATCCCTCCCGAAGGCATCAAATATAAACAGAATTAGATGAGCCAGTTCTACAGTATTCTCACCCATATAAGTGCATGTCAAATGGTTCTGGTTACACAGATATCAAGTCCTACACTTCCAGTGAGACCTTCAAACTTTGTCCTGTGCATGCTTGTTTCCCCTAATGATCCTGCTTTCTCATCTGTGTGTGACCAGAAAAAGATGAATGACACTGGAAGCGACTGTGCCATACTTGTATAAAAAAGTGGTCCCAGAGAAATCACCGTAAGACTGTCTGAGAGACCCGCCCTTTTGCAGGTGAAATGCAGAGGCACCAGTGCCCTTAAAGCACCTTCCCCTCTTCACATCCCTTTCAGTTCCTCCCCTTCCCTACCCCCGCAAAACTTCGGTCGTCACATGCCCAGTTCTTCATCTCCTGTTGTAATCCTTAAATTGTACCACTTTTCCTGTTTTGTTTCCTTTTTTATGTTAATCTGGTATTTCTTCTCCACCTTTCTTTTATTCATTTCTGCTTTTGCTTTTTGCTTTCATCAAACTGCATATTTTTGCCAACCCTGTTCCACTGCTGGTTATACTATCCACCCAATTCCTGCTTCCCCAGAAACACCCCCCACACCTTTATTTTCACCTTTACTTTCTGTTAATGTTCAGTTACTCCTGGCATCCCAGGCGTAGTGCCACAGGATCAGCACACTCTCCACCACGGTGGTTTCTTCCTCCTCATTGTTTTGCTTTCTTCTTCTTCTGTGCCTTTTTATCTCCTGATCAAAATCTGACCACTCATTCCACAAAGTGGGCTCATGAATCCTTTCTGAGTTCATGAGGTTGTAATAAGATCTTTGAAACCCTGCTGGAATATCTGACACCCTCCTCTCAAACACCTTTTGTCTCAAACAGCTAATTAGAGACAGTTCAATGTCTCTAATGGTGGCTACACAGTAAGGATGATTTCAATTAAAGAAATCTCTCATTGCACTTCACCTGCTTTAGACAATTTCAGATTTCATATGAAAATAGAGCTCCACTGTCAATACTGCAGTTACCACTATGCCTTTTTTGGGTGGGGAGGGTGGGGGGGAATATGCATGGATTAATATCCAGTGAAGTTGGGTGATATGCCCAAGGGCACACCTTGTGGAAAATTTCTCCATCTGAATGCATAAAACATAAAAGAGATGAAGTAGCAAATAATTAAAGAAATGAACCAAAAGGAATACTAATGTAACAGTCTTGTTCTTGTTCTATACTTGCATATACAAAACCTAACATGATAACGGCAAAAGTAGCCAAATGCATGCAATGCAAAATTCTTTAAAGACATTCCTATGTTTAAGGACAGTTATTTATTTCCAAATAACTGCCATAATTTGGCATAGTGTTCTATCTTGTACTAGTGTACTATAAGGCCTAACAGAGAAAAAGTTCTTGAGAGAGAGGTAGAATTCGAAGTCCTGAATTTTTAGTTTGTTTTGACATGAAAATATCATATGCACATGACTTTTAAGCATATTAATTTCCTAGTGTTTATTGTAGATACAGAGACTGTTCATTACAGTGTTTTTTAAAGCCTGGTGGCAGTTCTGGCCCTTTACTGCTGTCCAGAACTCTTTCCACCACTCAGATTTATAGACAGATACTATTCGTGCTTGATTTTGGCCTGAAGAGTAAATGTTTTTTTGAAAAGTTAGAGGAAAAGTGGAACAGTCATGTTGACACAGGGATATACGCCATCCTGCTTCACCTGGGAATGGAGCTTTGTTGAGAAGAGTATTCAACCAAGGTTGTTTGTAGAGCTCATCAAAGAATGCTTCGCTCTTGTGATGGCGATAGTAATCCCTTCTCGTGTCAGTTCCCATTAACTCAACGGCAGTGTAACCTTTCTCTTACTATGAGTGGCACAGATGATAGAAACTCTACTTTTTAATTAGGAAATATCATACATGCAGACATAAGTCTGGGCAGGAACTCTGTTCACAGACACTTCTTTTATGCCACTACCCCTCATTTTCCATGCTGTTTGTGGCTACTCTCCTGTATTGAGTTGGCCCTGATTTGAGGTATGGGGTGAGGAAAGGCTCTTTGAGGTGACAGGAATAAAAGTTTAGATTAAACTAAGTTTGAAGTTTAATTTAAGTTTTCCATTAAAAAAAAGTGTAAGAACTCAATTTTATGCTGAATACAATGAAATACCTCGATTTGAGGAGCTTAGGAGAAAAACAAGGACATGAAAAGGCAAATTTGCAGCAAAAGAGTCTTTGTCCTTTTTTATGGTAACCTATTGATTAGGGCATGCATCCAGAGTGTGAGAGATCTGGACACAAGGCCCTTCTCACATTAATATTTAATAGTTATACAAAAGGAAACAGCATCTTAAGAGAAGCCAAGAAACTAATACCATTGCGCTGTCAAGCCAGCCCCTGGGGCAATGGGAGACTGATAGTCAAACATCATCACACAGAAGAGTGAGTTGAACCTCGGGCTCCTATATCTTGGCATGTCCTAAATGCCAGGTTACTAAGTAAAGGAGCAACATCTTTTCTGCTGATATATCCTACCAAAGTTCACCAGCTCTGGTCTCTTTATTTACCCTTGTTCACTGCGAGGTAACAGGTCAGGAGAAAGCTTGAAGAATGAGACCTACATGTCTGAAAAATAATTAGTGAAAAATAATATACAAAGGTTTATATCATTGTCTCTGCCCTTGCTCAGCACTGCTGGGGGGTTGTTTCAGAGGTATGTGGACATATTATAACAAAAATAACATGACTGTGATTCAAATTAGTATAGTATGTTTCACAGAAAATGAAATCAGGAAATTATATTGAAAAACTCAGCTAAATTTAAGTTAAATAACTCCTCTTTAAAATAAACAATGAACAATTAAAGAAAACACATGCAAAATAACTAAAGGTAGTATGAGATCAGAATTTGGGAATGATGACCATTCACCCTTCATTCTTTTCTCTTATATAAATATGTGTGCACATATATATTTCTTTTCATATTTACTTTAAGGCATATATTTTTATGCTTTCAGCTATGTTTATTTTGTTTCCTGTTAAGTTTGTCACCAGTTAAAAACACTTTTAGTTAGAATGTCTTTCTCTTATATGAAGTATATCCTGTTCTATCTTATCAAGAAGAATTGCTACTGAACAAATTAATGTATGTATTTTTAGCCTTGCAGACAAGCAGATGTGATCAATCAGTCTGGGCATATCCATATTAATCTTTTTCCTACTTTCTTCCTCCCCAGACTAAATTTGACCCCTTGGCCAGGGTCAGACACAGAGGACAGAGGTTTCAACAATAAGCAGGAGCAAACTTCTCAGAGCCTAACTCAGATCCTGAGGTGGGATTAACCTAGACTTGACTTAACATTAAGGTGCAGAGCAAAACAGTCCTCTGTGGAAAGCAGTGGACGTCTTTCAAGGTCTCAAAAAGCAGGAGATAGCATCCAAAATTAGATACATTTAAGGTCCTTTCCTTTGGGATACTCTGAAATCATCTCCGTCCTTCCATTGACTTTATTGGGAAATGAAGTTTCTATGGCTGTATGAAGAAGTCACTCATACTGAGGTTTCAGGCAAACCTAAGTGTCTGTGTTAAGCAGACTGTTTTCAATACTGTTTCTACAAGTACTGTAGGTAGAGCCTGGGATTCAAAGATACACCATAGCTGGAGCAAATGATAGCTGGAGTCAAAGCAGACTACATTTTGCTAACAAAATATCCTTTTAGAGAAGTCTATAAATATGTGTGAATATTGTATGAAAATAATCTTCTTTAGGTCAAGTGTTCATCCAAATTATTTGATTTTGAAAAGTTTTCTAAGAAACTCACAATGTAAATTCACTTTTTATTTATACTTCTGAGGTTAGAAGTTAGATACACAAAACAAAACACACCTTCTGTGAATTTAAATTGTAGGACTGGTCTGCAGCTCTTTATGGGACTTCATGATGAGGTATTCACAAATTGGCAGCCTCCCTTTTCTCTTCAAGGAGCAGACATTTAAAGAAAGCTCAGAAAAGCAACAGTGTATGTGAAATTCTTCAGGAAGTACTGCTTTACCTGGAGCAAACCGATATACATGGAGACGTTTCCGATAGCTGTATTCTGCATTTTGCCTGAACATGGGCAAGAGGGAGCAGACTGGAAAGCATTCCAAAAATTGGCAATATGGAGGAGAGGAGGTTACTCTTCCAGAAATACGTCCTTTAGTTGGAACAAAAGCTCAGAAGAGTGAACCCCTCTCTCAATCTGTTTGAACCCCTAATTTATGAATCTGTAGACATTTGGATACCACAAATATTTGTGTTTATGCCTGCTTGATTTTAAGCATAAGCAGCACAGATTAAATCAGGCTACCGACACGCCTGGAATTCAGATTGCAGAACATCTTTGCCGAGCTGGGCACACTCGCTCACCACACCTTTTAAGTGAGCCAGTATAGAACAGTGGTGTCAAGGAGGAAGACGTGGGACACTGGCAGCAGCAAAGGCTGCAAGTAATCAACAATGCTTTTCTAATAGGCTGCAAAAATGTTTAAATTTTCTGATAAATAACATCTGCACACGTCACAAATAAGCCCTAGGTGGAATGTTCCAACAGAGATATGTATTTGGTATACTGAACAGATTACTTTTACAGAGTTACACTGCACAGCGTGGGAATCACTCTATAAGGAGCAACAGGGCAACGGGCTTATAGCCATCCAGTCCCTTTTATAGCGAAGCGTTTAGACACACGAGTATTGATTTTGGTGGAGCAGCTCAAGCTTAGTATTATGGCTATGTATTGCCGAACTGGGTCGTGGAGCAGTGCAGAAGCCAAGTAACCTTTAGGAAAATATTTATAGGATCCAGGTGGGGTGCGATAAGCCCAAATTCAAGTGAAATACTGCTTGCTTGCTTCCTTGTTCTTAATATTATGCCCTTACATTAGAGATACAACTGTCAGGCAGCTTATTTTTTAAACGCATTAAGAACTGCGTTCTGCAGAAGCGTAAATGTGCTCTGTCAAGAGAAATAGATGCATACCAATTAATTCATTTTTTAATTAAGACATTTCACACTATTTGGTACCTTAAGCCTTGCAGCTGCTGGTGTTTACTGCATCTCTCTGTGTATGTGTGTTTGGCCCTTACTTCTGTCAGAATGTTCTCCTCCGAGTATTTCTTTTTTTCCAGTTCTGCACAGGGATGCATGAGGGAACAAGAAGAAACCTGACTAATATTGTTTGGTTATATGGTTGTTTGCAGTTTATTTGTTCTCTGGTGGATTTTATTATAGCTGCTGAATTTTTACTCATTAGTTTAATGGTGGTTATTTTGCAGATTTCTTTTATCCTGCATTTTTTATTGAATCCTTATTCACAATACTACAGTGATTTGAGTATGCTCTTCATGATGCAAAATTTAATTAGATACTAACTAAGTGGTCCATTAAAACATTATTCATATTGTTCAGGGAAATGTTTTGGTAAACATTTTCTTTGGAAGTTGACTTTTTGGTAAGGGAAATGGAAAAAGACAAATGAATGTTCCTGTTTATTTTGTCTCTCAGCATGCAAAGGGTGAGATAGTGTGCATCTGAATTACATCCCCATTTGCAGTGGGGAAAGGACCTTGCCATTAGAGGAATCATAGCATCCATTTATTATGCAGTTCAGGTCTAGACTGGCTATACTGTAGTCCATCAAAATGTATTTTAGGAGAAAGATGCTCATAATGTAGCAGGGAGCTCTACTGTTTGAATGATGATGATGATGATGCACTGCAGTTGCTGAAGCCACATAATACGCACTGCTGGAAAAAGTCCCGAAAAAGATTTGAGTTGGAAATAAAGATATACATTGTGTGTATTTAAGTATGGCTCCATTCATTAACAAGAGAGGCTTTAATTATACATGGGTTTTCACAAACAAGTTAGTTCAGAGAGTATTCAATTCACAAAGGTCTCTTTCTCTATACTCTGGGCTCCCCGTTCTAGGCAGTTTTGCAGCTATTGAAACAGCTGCACAATTTTTGATTTGGTCATGGATACTTTTAATGTGCACATAAAATGAAGAGGAGAGGGAGGGGACATCTCGCTGCCAGCTCCACGCAGCAGAGTGAGCCAGCTTGGTATCTGAAGAATACTGAATGGGTCTGTGCTGACCTCATGGAGCTGGAAATCAGACCTCGCTAAATCACGTGCACAGCTTTGATGGCAAGCGGTTCGCCAAGTGGCAGCACATCCTTTGGCGGCGAGAGGGAGGGAGAGAGACTTGTTAAGCGGAGAGGTGAATGGGAAGAGAAAAGGTCAACTGTTAGAAGGAAAGAACAACATGTGAAGTGAAGGGACTGGAAGGAATGTCAGAATGACAAGGGAAGACAATTTCTCTCTCATGACAGTGTACTGAAAACTTTTAGCCAGAGATCTGTGGTCAGAGGCTGTCCCTCATGCCCCAAATAAACTACTTATCTTAGTACCACATGGCTTCTTTGTGCATTCAAGAACACCCTGGTGTGAAGCATCAGCTGCTCTCTGCTGAGGTGTGGCCATGGGGAAATACAGTCAACATTTTAGTTGTGGTGTTCAAGCAGACACAGAGTGTGGAAACATTTCTATCCAGGAAGCATGTTTAAACCAATGCTACAGGTAAAGGGAAAATTAATTTGGGAGGCAGAGCTCAAAACTGGAAGACCTCTGGCAGGAACTATTTTTCTTTGATGTTACCATCTGGCAGATCAGTAAGCTTGTTGAGGGAGTAGTTCATCTGGGAGTTGAACTGGAGTGAAAGACAGGTTCTTAGAGGAATGTGGAAGAAGTAAGCCCTTCAACATGGCTCGTGCAATTTTTTTTTCTATGTTAAAGGACATCTTACTGGTCCAAAAAGGAAGCCAAACCCAAGTAACATTCAAGGTGCTCTACATGAGAAAGAACCATGTCCAGGAAAGAAGAAAATGTCTCAGGATACATTTACAGCCAAGACTGATTTCTTAAAGGAACCGTTGGCTTTCTGGCAGTTCCAAAAACAGGTAGATTTTTCTGTCAGCATAATAGATGATATCTCAATTATTATGAATTTACATCTTTAAGCTCAATTCTAATGTGAATTGTTTGTGCTGTCATTGCTTGCACTGCAACATTTCTCTTATCTGGGGCAAGAATAGAAACTCCTACCCATTTCTATAACCACTTACTTCCAAAAAACTCATAAAAATGTAGCACCTTATCAAATGGAGCTAAAACTGGATAACATCTTTGAAATTGGTGAGAATGACAGATACACATGCATGCCTGTGTCACAACTTACACATACGTAGATGATCACAGAGCGCTATCATGTGAGCTACATATCCTTGGGAAACCAGTTAAATTATAGCATTTCAGGCTGAACAAAATAATTATGTTTGTCTTATCTTGATCCGAAAGGTTGGGAGTTTGAGTTCTTTAAACAGTATCAATAAGATTGTAATAAATAAATAATTTTGAAAATTAACTAGATATTCTAATATTTTCAGGCTTTTTTCCTCTGAAAGTATTTGCTACACTACCTTGGTATTGCCAACTTTGTGGTTCTCAGCCCATTTCAAAGCTTCAGTGGAAAAATTACATCTAAATCTGAAAAAAAGCCCCCAAACCCTCCCTCAAAAAAGAACAGACGAACCTCAACTGTGGATGCAGGTTTCTAGCCAGTTTTTCCTCTCTCCCGTGCCATGCTAGAGCAGCTGGAGTCTCTGGGAGATGAGGATGCCTTCCTGCCACAGAGATCTCATACAAGGGCATACTGCAGGGTCCCTATGTTCTCTTATAAAGACGGACAAGACACCATCATATCCGGAAAAAGGGTCTTCTCCATTTCCCTTCCTTATCTTTCCCCAAGACAGAGTGGAGAAAAACATGGCATCTGTGGGAACCAGGACAACCAGGGGGTCAGGCCCAGCCAGCATGGGTTCATGAAAGGCAGGTCCTGCTTGACCAACCTGATGCACTTCCACGACCAGGTGACACACCTAGTGGATGAAGGAAAGGCTGTGGATATCATCTACCTGGAATTTAGGAAAGCCTTTGACACTGATCCTCACAGTATCCTCCTAGAGAAACTAGCTGCTCGTGGTCTGGATGGGTGTACTCATCACTGGATAAAGAACTGGCTGAATGGCCGAGGGCAGAGAGTGGTGGTGAATGGAGTTAAATCCAGTTGGTGACCAGTCACGAGTGGTGTCCCCCATGGCTCAGTTTTGGGTCCGGTCTTGTTTAACATCTTTATCAATGGTCTGGATGAGGGGATCGAGTGCTCCCTCAGTAAGCTTGCAGATGGCACTATGCTGGGTGTGAGTGTCAATCTACTTGAGGATAGGAAGGCTCTGCAGAGGAATCTGGACAGGCTGGATCGATAGGACAAGGCTGATTGTGTAAGTTTCAACAAGGCCAAGTGCCAGGTCCTGCACTTGGGTCACAACAACCCCATGCAATGCCACAGGCTTGGGGAGGAGTGGCTGGAAAGCTGCCCGGCAGAAAAGGATCATGGGGGGTTGGGCGACAGCCAGCCGAGCAGGGGGCAGCCAGGGGCCCCGGGGGGCCAGAAAGCCCAAGGCATCCCGGCT
>Ga0181612_139578_pt1 | contig 10869 bp, 6 predicted proteins | sample HoacroProtozoa21_FD_119630 | JGI IMG/M metagenome (GOLD analysis project Ga0181612, IMG submission 119630) | Hoatzin crop microbial communities from Cojedes, Venezuel. Combined Assembly of Gp0051906, Gp0051904, Gp0051908 | reverse complement strand
CCTGGCCTTGAACCCTACCAGGGAGGGAGCAGCCACAGCTTCTCTGGGCAACCTGGGCCAGGGCCTCACCACCCTCATGGGCAAGAATTTCTTCCTACCATCTAATCTAAATCTGCCCTTTTAGTTCAGAGCCATTCCCCCTTGTCCTATCACTACACACCCTTGTGAAAAGTCCCTCTCATCCCTGTCTCCAGAGAAACAACTCCAAGCCTGAAGCTATTTATCCACAAGAAAGGATCCTGCAAGGAAAACCACCTAAACCTGGAGCAAACTTTATAAACAACAAAAAGGGGAAGAATGGGATGATATCTCCACAAAGACATAAGAGCATGAGAAGTGTGGCTGAAAATTGAGTGTTCTTATAAAGTAAAGGTACATTGGCTAGTCCAAAATCCATGACACTACAGCCAAGAAAAAAAGCCTAAAAGCCTTTTCTGGCTCCCTGTTGAAGTGAAAGCAGGGATTAGAAATAAAAAAGCAATTTATAATGAATAGGAAAAGGCACACTAACAGCAATTGATACAGTTCAGAAGTTATGAAGTGTAGAAAGTTGATAACAGCCACTAAAGCATCCAGGATAAAGCCATGTGAAAGGACAATAAGAAAGTTAATTTTTTTTTTTTTTATTATGAAGTGCAACACAGTGGCATAGCTCTGTTACTTGACAGATGAGAAAAACATCTGTTATTTGGTACACACAAAAGCAATGAATTTGTGTTCTTTGTTCAGCAGAAAAAAGACCCCCAAAGTGGGATGTGCTTATATACTGGAATACTGACGGCGTTCCGGAAGTCAGGAAGAGTGTTAATGTTTTGTCAGTGCTCAGGATTACAGTGGTGAAAACAAGCTGTTGCATCCATTATCCATCCTGGTCAAAACAATGGAAGACTAGTGATACAACTAATAGGTTGTATTGTTCTGTTTCTTTCTGAAGACAGAGCAAAAATTATTAGGTATCGCTTCTGATGTTTCTTCATCTTTAAAACTGTTCCTCTGTTCCCTCCTATCTGTGAATCCTACACTGTTGTGAGACCGCATGAGCAACTGAATGTATGTTCCAACGCAATGTGATAAAGGGGAATGTATAATTTATAAAAAAGCGCATAATGAACAGAAGTTGGTTTGTGCTCTAGATACTGAATAATTGTTGGGCTGATGATAGACTGGCACTTACAATTCAGGGTTCCGCATCCCCAGAAGATCTTGAAAACTGGACAAAGAATGCATGGTATTTAAGGCTGAATAAAATGCTGTGCTGTGACTACCTTAAAGACCTCAATCAGTAAAGTAAAAGGAGAACCAATTAAATTTTAAAAAATGATAATTCTGTTTTAATTCTCATTGATATGTTCAGTTCTATGGTAACAGTATGAAATGTAATGGCACAGGGTAATTGGGAAGCTATTCTTGGAGGCTATTCCCATGCTATTATTTGAGTACTGGTATGTGATCTTTTATACTGCGTTAAAAAACATGCCTCTGGCTCATGACAAATTGTGCTCATCCAACTGGTTCCCAGTCACAGGTCTGGAGGTGGTACAGGCTGGGAACCATTTCGAATAAGCACTTTGGACATAGCCCTCCTGTTTTAGAGGGTAAGATAATTATTACTGTAGATATGGGCTGCTCTTTCTCAGTTGACCTCAGTGTTAAAGAATTTACTAACTCAGACATAGCCAATGGTCTAAGGTTCCCTTTAAGCCTTAAGCTTTAGGAAACAGAAGTGATCAAATGATGTGTCCCGGTTGGTGTGCTCTGATCTTACCAGTTGTGCCCCTCCAAAAAAAGGAGATGAAATGAGTAAGATCTGATTTATGCTCTGTCATAGTACTGCTCTAGCTGTCAGGACTAACTGCACCAAGGCAGTGGGATTTGTCCGCAAGTGAACTGGAGTTCATTTTTCTATTACATATATTGGTGCTAAGCATTCCACCGCTCAAGGTGTATTTGCCTGATTTCTTTATTGTCTTTTCAGAATAGGACTGTTCTATGTTTGGGGTTTTTTTTGACTTTATACTTACACAGGAGGCATAATATGTTGAAACGTATTGCCACGGGGCCAATCCAGTAGGCAAGCAGCCATATGCAGTTCCAGTTAGAACACGCAGATTAGACAAAGATTACATGAAGGAATATAGAGGAAAGTTGTAATCTGTCCAAAGGCAGATAAATACCTCTACCTAGGCTCTGGTACTTCCACTTGTCATGTTACAGGAATCTTATAATGCTTTATAATGATGAAGACACTACAGGTGTGATGAAAACCCCACAAGAGTCTTGGAAACAACTTTTAAGTACTTTTGCACTTTATATAATCTATAGCTGAGGAAGAGTACTATATGCCTTTTTAGATTTCATTTTCCAATAGAGGGAAGATGATGACTAGAAAAAGACTGAGGACCTCTAGATGTTTTAGGATCAGCGTAACTCTGACTGTAACCACATCTCAAAGTGAGGGATACTGCATAAGGAGCAATCTGTAAGAATAGTCTGGGCAAATCAACATAACCATGACTATATATGACATGCTGTAGGGAGCAGTCCGAGAAGGACTAGTATATACATCTACATAATCCAAGAACAACAGTTCTTCCCCATCCTTATTTTTCATAATATTCTTGTGAGCGTTCAAAAGCTTATAAGAAAGCCTGAAGTTCAGGAGAGGCAGAGGAAAGACAGTCTGAGGAAATTTCCACAACCAGCCCAAGGCTTCTCTTTAGCTCTACGAGCAGGACTTTCAGTAAGACAGATGTCTCACTAGGTTTTGGTGGGAAGTTGTGATATTTCTCTCAGCTGGGTTGGAGCTTATACTCAGGGATGCTTGTACAAGTTTCTTTAGTATAAAAATTATTGAACTGTGAATCTCAAAACTGTTTTTCTGCCTTTGAGATTTCAAGCAGTGTCGCTTCTGATCCCACTCACAACTGTCCATGAGACCACACTGGGGTCGGTTTGGCATTTCTAGACTTGAATGGAAATTCAGGTGGAATGATAGGAACTAGTCAAGTCCAAATATTTAATGTTAAGAACTACAGATATGCTATTTGCTCTAGGAACATGTGAAAGTGAGAGAACATTTCTACAGTAAATAAATCATACTTTGCCCATCCCTTTTGGGAATGGGATGAAATGCAGACCGATTGTCAGCAGGAACACCTTTCATGGCATACAATAAGTCATTGGATACCTACTGAGTACTTTAACTAGTGTGTCAACTGGTATCAAAAGTGGTCAAGTGTAAATCCACACCCTGGGATGCAGTAATTTGTTTGGTGTGATGCTGATACTGTAGAGTTTGGAATTTGTGACCGAAATAAGCAGTCCCCCAAAGTATCTTTCTCATATTTGCCAAGAAATTAACCATTCAAACACACTGAATGCTGTCAGGGACAAATTATGAAAATAACCCATCTAGAAGTGATGTTTTATCCAAGGGCAGAAGTGAGTGGAGCCACAGTTAGGGCTGTCAAATGATTTAATAATTCCTTTTTGTTTGTTTAGCTGATTTGTCTTGGGAGTTTGTCCCTCATTCTCTGCTCAAACACACAGTTCTGCTGAGCCACTGCCTTACTATACTCCTTGTTTCTTGCCATATAGTTAAAATCAGCTTTTTGACTAACTAAACAACAACTTTTGAACATATGAAAACAAAAAGCAAGCTTTTATCAGTTATATTCATTCTATCACAGTGACCTTCTGTTGTCCTTGTTTTTCAGTCTCTTTTTCTACCTTTGAAAGTCTTAGCCAAAGATTTGGAGCTAAATTCAGCCCAGATGTAAAACAGCACAGTTTTTCTAAAGCTTTTACTAGGTTCTGCTTTGATCCTGGAAGACTCACTTTTAAAAGGTGGGTATGACACAGTTTCTCCTCCATAAGGAGTAGATTTTTTTTTTTTCCCCTCCCCTGATGCTTATCATAGCAGCAAGGCAAGCGCAAAATTGCCCTGGGAAGACATTTCAATAATCAAAAGTGTTTCTTTTGTAAAATTATCACAACTAGTATATTACTTGACTTTAGCTTCCAGAAAAGTCAGTGAGAGGAAACTTGTTCTGTAGTTTGGACCATTATCTCAGAATTTAGAGGAATTCTAGTGTTAAACACACTGGACTGATAATGAACTTATGCAAGCTGTCTGCATCCAGAACTCTTCTCAAGAGATGAAGTAGCAATATTTTGAAAAGTGGTAGAAGTTTGCCCAAACTGATATTTCAGAACTGATCACCCCAGCAGAAAGAACAAAAAAAATCAGTTCCATTGACTTAAACTGGTCCTTTCTGGTCACTATAACTTGTTAAATCGGTGCTACATTCTAAGGCGGATGAGGGTAATATCTTTGTCTTCCATACAAATAAGTTTCGACCTGACTATAGATGCAAAAATCCTGAGTTGCCAGAGAGACTCCATGAGAAACAGTGACTGGCTACAACTCACAGCTTTTAAGATGTTGGAAGAGAGCTGTTGGTGGAAGAAGCTGCATGAATGTAAGAATTGTTAATACGCTGTTTAGCTCTCATTGTCACTGGAAAATGTTGAACCCTTTGTCTCAAAGTTAGCATGAAGATAGTTTGTGATATTAATTGCTCCACTTATTAATTGGATTACCTCCAAACCTGTATGTCATTCAGCAAAGACAGCCAGAAGTGGACTGACAAACCAATTTATGAGCAGAAAGGTATTTGGTAGGACTGCTTTCAGTCAAAATATCCCTTTAATGAAATGCCATGGGGAGTAGTTGCTTAAGAGAACAAAGTCAGGTTTGTGGCAGGGCTGTCAGTAATTTGAGAGGCTGTGCATCTCTGGAGCAGAATCTTGTGGAAAGGGTAATTGCAGCAAGTGTCAATCTTAAATATCAAAAAAAGACATTGTGACCAAATGCCAGTATCATGTTCTGTGAGGTATCACAGTTCAAGAAATAGCCCTGGAGCATTATGGTGTGTCAGTTATCTGGACCCTTTGATTGGGAAGTGCTAAAATTCCCAAGAGATCCAAAAGATCTTGCCAAGAGTTCAACTTGTTGTAATACTATTTGATAAAGATCTAGTAAAGATGGGGGCCTTGCCAAACCGAAGACTGCTGGCATTTCTGCTTTATGGATTATATTGCCGGTAGTGAAGTAGTGAGGTTGTAAAGGAGTACAGCAAAAATCTCAGAGCTTGAATTAGTAATTTTTTTCTGTCTAATGCCATGAAATGCTACGTTACTGAACAAAGTAGGGTACATCGCATAAATTAATGGTGTGTTACAGGAATTGGCTTCTGCTGCTGACAGTGATTAATGGAAACTTTTAACTTAGCTTGTGTGAAATATTTTCAGGCTTATAGAGTGAGGGATACAACTAACTCACACCAATGGGCTTCAGTATTCTTTGCACCCTACAATGGCTGTTCTTTATCAGAGTGATCTTTCAGCATTTCTGGGATTACCTGGTACAGCAGTAGCAAATTTTGGGATCCTTTAAGGCATGGAAAAATTATGGAGCAAGAATCAAATGGCTGGAAAATATTTGTAATACCTATACACTTATTGATACTAAATTTTATTTTCTACTTTAAAGTGAGACATGTACCACAAATGATACAGAAAACACTGATGGTATATTCACGGAATAAGTATAAATTCTTAACCTCTGAATAATGACAAGTATGCCTACAGTTAAAGATGAAGCTGCATTATATATTTCAGTACTAAGTGTACTTTTTTGGCCTGTTGACGTATCTTCAGAGTAGGAAGAAAGTAAAGCACTGAAAATAGAAAGCATTAATATTGTTGACAAGTAAACAAAAAGGAAGATTATATCCACAGAGCTCAGAAAATGGTGGTGAATGCAGCCCTAAAGTTACAGTGCAGATACAGTAGAAATGCATGTTCTCTACAGGGGAAGCTTAGAAAATGAGCGTGACCTTTTAACGCTCAATCACTGTGATTTTAACAGTGGTACAGTATTAAGGTGCACTACTAAATTTGTTATAAAGGATGAAGGTTCACCATATGTAGGAATTTCTCTTGTCTAATACAGTAAGTGTATAAGCATTTCTGTCAAAGGAACTTAATAAGTCACAGAAAGCATTTTAAAGATGAAGTGTAGCAGAAGAAATCTGATTTTGAATATTTCTCTAAACATTATTTGAGTATTCATTGTGAGAGAAAATGTTTTAATAAAGTGTTTAATTAATTTTTTAGCCCATTTTCTTCATGGACTTTGGGGAAGAGAGGAGGATTATTTCTGGTGTTGCTTCTTTGGTTTCTGGGGTTTTTATAGAGCATTACAACTGTAAACTCATTACAAGTTATGACACTTATTCACTGCATTTTTACAGAGAAAGCCACACTGAACTGAAGGAAAAAAATCCCAATCCATTGAACTATGTTTTATTTTGCAAAAGGCAAGCTGAAGTATTACTCCTGCACTTCGATAATGTTAATTCTCAGTCCGGACAACAGGCACCGTCTATATGGAGATCAAAGGAAGTGTTCCCTTAAATTGGAAATTAATTTGCATTTTTATTCTAAAAGGGGGTGATTTTAATAATAGATGGATATTAAAATAAGTAATTAATTTATCAGAATTCTGTTGACCTGTGAATTCTTCTAGCTACATGGACTGATGTTAAGGGAAGATAGTGCTGTCCTGTCTTTGCCATTATCAAGATGGACAGTGGAGAAATTGGTTGTTCTGTAGCCAAAATTTCACCAATTCTACCCCATAAAAAGGATATGAAATATCTCCTTTTTCTTAAAGGATGAATATTTGCATTAAAAAAATTATTTTAGCACTCATATTAATTCAATTTTCAACTACAAATTGGATGAAACAAACCACATCTCCAGTAGATTGAATTCCCTATATTCACACATGCTGTCATCTCCAGCTTATTGGTGGAGGAGAAAAATTCCTTGGAACTTATTTGGAAGTAAACCAATTATGGTTTATAGCTACTCATGGGAGGAGCCAAACTGGTACGGAGAAACCTCGTTCCCAGATGCCAAATAGCGTTTTTCTGTTGGAAAAAAGCCAAAACAAAAGGGATCCCAGCCAAAACCTTCTATTAAAAACCAATTCCCCACCCAGTCACTCTCCGTAAAAAACAAAACGCCACAATCTGTTCTTACTGTGATGCAACTGAAGAAGCAGTGTGATTGCTAAATTCTGTAACCAACAACTGAACTTTAAAAAGTCTTTGCGCATACATGAAAGATCTGACAGAACTGGGGAACGTGCCAAAAGTCTGAATAGACTCTAAAGGCCTGAGAAGAACTTTTTGGATTCTACCATCAGGAGATTAGGATTTTCCTGGTGAAAAAGCTTTATTTCACCAGACCTCAGACTTTAGGATTAAAAATAACAACACACAACTTGGAAATGAGTGTATGTGGGTTTTGGCCGTGTGGATTATGGTACATAGGCAGTTTCCACACTTTCCAATTTCGGATGCCATTTTAGACTTTTACCCTATTTTTCCTTCTTTCTTTTCCAATTACATTTTCATCTTGTGGGTGACTACATTTGTAAGTTCTGTGGCCCCATTTAGGTTGTGATGCCTAATTTCAGAATTACTGGACTACATGTTTGAATTTTTTTTTATGTTGGCACGCCTGCGGAAACTGCAAATGTTTAAAAAGCAGATTGAGTAATTAAAGCCCAACTTACTGGACGTTTAGAAAATTGTTATCACTTATAGATGGTACTGAGTGGAGAGGAAAAAAAAAGTGCAAATTATTGGGCAAGAAAGGGCTTGTCTAGGAGAGTAATGAGTTAGGAGATGGGTAAACACAAGGCGAGTGATGAAAACAGTGACTGGTAAGATTCTTGGCATGAAACAAGGAATACATTGCAGAAAATGTTTCACAAAATGGGATGGACTGATTGCTCAAGTTTCTATGACTGTGACCTATCACCTTGGGTACCCTCCAATCCCAGGAAGGCCACAGAAAATAGAGAAATTAAAGATTTTATTCTGTTTTCACATGGATTTTGAAAGGAACAGTTTTTTTATTCAGTTAATATTTAGATATTAAATAATTTTTTTTATAATCATCTGTCACTTCATCTGAAGAATTAAAAATGCTTCATGCTTGAGCTGTTGGTGTGTCATCACTTTTTCAAATGATATCAAGTATAAATAAATTATATTACTTACAATAAGCTGCAGTTTTTGTTTTGCTGCAAAAGATTAAAATGAAAATTAAAGCAATGTTGCTTGAAGACTAAAAATGTGGGGTGCATCTTATTCTAGAGCAAGCACCACAGACTTTAACGCAGAGAGTGATAGTGAAGCAAAGTGATGGATGTTAATGCTGCCTTGAGTCTGTCTCAGAGAGCTCTAATAAAGACCACATCCCCTTTATTTGTAATTCAAAGGTTTGTTGTTTAAACATCGCATAATAAGCACCAGCTTTGCAATATCTCTCATCCTACTTAACTAGCACACAGCTGTTTTGAAAATCTGCTGTAAGAGTCATAGTAAAAGATCTGGAAATCTCAGCTTTATTGTAGAGGCAGGATGGTAAAGAAATTCGATATTTACCCAGTATAAACATATATACTATGATTTTCTTTCTTTCTTTTGAGGGCAATATTGGTTAATTAATGAAATATTCTTAAATTTGGGGGTAATGTTTTCCTGGTAGTGTTATACTTGAGCTCATGATTTTATCTTATCAGAGCAGGAGCATTGGTTGAGTTGTAAGGATGAGTAAATTCTTGTGCAGCTTGATTTTTTTTTTTTTTCCTTCATTCATTGGTCTCCAACTCAACTTTCTGAACTTGGAGTGTTTGTACTGTGTTTTGTGCCTCTAAAACATTTTCAGTCAGGTTAAAGCTGATTCTGAATCTCATCATCTTCTTGTTGATTTAAGAGAAATGACATCATCTATTGTCTGGTAAATGATTGAGCTGCAATTGTTCTCAAGGAGGCAAAATAATCCAAGGGATTGATTGTTGTACAGAAATCATGGCCACAGTGTACTGGCAAATATCCTTCTACAGGAGTGACTACTTTGCTACCATCAAAACATTCAAAGCAATTAAAAGCTTTGTATCTTTCTTTCCCTGAGACCCAGGTGGTTGCATTAGGTTAAATTTCTCCAGGGTAGCATTGTTTCTTTGTGAGCCTGGTCAGTCTTGGATATGGTGCTTGTTAGTAGATGGGGTAAGCAAAAGAAGTGAGGGAATGGAAATCAAGCAATGAGGTGAATCTAAACTGTGATGATTTTCTGTAGTAGCATTAGTACGTTGAAGACATCTTGTCTGTCTATCAGCCTTAAAGGAGGCAACTGTATTAACGTTGTTCCTACCTGTTGTTTGTCCACACTCTTCCTGAAGCCCTGTTGTAGGGAGGCTCCACAACACCCAAGCACTCTGGGTCAGTAGTTTGCTAGTCTCAGCAGCAGGGTTTGTTCCCTGGGATTTAACCTGTCTCTTTCCTTAATGCGGCTGTAACTGTTACAACCTGGTCTGTCTGCCCTGGCATGGAGAACAGACCGTCCTTTCCTAGTCTACAGCAACTTCAAATGTATTTCAAGGCGATCTTCAGTATCCATGTCTGTCTTGAAAAGCAACCTCTGTCCTACCTACCCACACGTTTTCCAGACCTCTGATTGTATTATATGACTCTGAAATCAACAATAATCACCTTCTTGTGTTCATGCATTGAATTTCAGGGCTAAGGAAAACCTCACGCTCATTTTTGCTTTCTTGTCCGGGATGATGCAGTCTCCTGGAATGTTGTTTTTGGAAAGCACAGCCCTCCTGCTTTTCGGTTTGTAAGCAGCAGAACAATAGCAGTCTGTCAGTGGCTCTAAGCACAGTAGCTCAGATACTTTGATAAGCGTATCTGTGCCTTGGCTAAGTAACAGCTGCATCCTTAGCATTAAAATCCTAGTGACATCGACGAGAGGTGCCTTCAATGGCAGTAGCGTAGAGGGATGAGGCCCTAACGCTGCAGTTCCAGTTAGGGAGCTGTTGCATTGTAGCTGCAATGGGCCACTCCAGCTGAGCCCTCTCCAGGCCCTGTGCAAGCGCAGGACGGTGAAGAGCCTGCCCTGAAGGACTTACAGTCTAGGGAGGGGGTGACAGACCACAGGGTAGAGGAGAAAGGGAAGAAGAGTGAGGCAACAGTTGTCTTGGCTGTTAAGGAAGCAGACAAAAAATTACTGCTCTTTGCAACCCCTTAGCTGCTTTGTAGTGTCCTGCTCGGATCACCTGCCTGCACCTATGCGTGCGATTGCTTCCAGGTCCACTTCTACCTGTTTGAAACTAGTTAATAAAAATGTTTTTAGATAATAGCTTTCTCTAAAACAAACTCTTTCACGAAAGCCAGGCACAGAGTAACGGTGCAAGAGGAGCAGAGTGCTGGTTCCCGGTGCTGCAGGCTGGCCAGAGCATGGAAATTACTCTCCTGAATAAGCTCATCTGACCCACCAAAGTGCAGAGCAAAGCCCAGCTTGCCTGTCCCAGTGCTCTTTTACTGATTGCTATTATATTGGTGTGAGGGCAGAACTCTTTCCTCTACGTTAAAAAAAAAAAACCCCACCCACAAAACCCACCCTTCCCCCCTACATGCTATTTAATTTCTTTCTATAAAAACCTCTGCAGTAAAATGAATGTGGCAGATGTCTACTCTTCCTCAAAAAGATTATGCTTGGAAGCCGCACAGTAGCCTCACTTTTCATGGCATTAATGATGTGGACTAAGCATTGAGAATTGCAGTTAAAAAATACTCTAGATAGAAGAGGGCTATTCAACTGCTAAGCACACCCATATTTTTAATAGCCAACGTGTGTATGTGTATACACATATACAGAGTTCTCTTCAATTCTTCTTTTTCCTTGATGTGAGTGCAGGCTGATTTTTTTTTTTTTTTTAATTTT
>Ga0181612_129452_pt1 | contig 10869 bp, 5 predicted proteins | sample HoacroProtozoa21_FD_119630 | JGI IMG/M metagenome (GOLD analysis project Ga0181612, IMG submission 119630) | Hoatzin crop microbial communities from Cojedes, Venezuel. Combined Assembly of Gp0051906, Gp0051904, Gp0051908 | reverse complement strand
CGTCGCCGCCGCCGCCGCCGCCTCCTTCCCCGACCCCGGCGCTCGCAGCCCTGCTCCCACCCCTCTCCCGCCCCTCGGTGCCCGGCCTGGGCGCCGCGACCGGGGTGGCTGCAGCAGCGGGGCGGGGCGGGGGGTCTTGCTTGCACCGATTCGAAGCTCACGCTGCGCTGGGCTCTGCCATACCTGCCGAACGACCTGACACTAACGTGAGACCGCAGAGGGAAGGGGCAAACGCAGCAGAGAGCAGGAATTACGTAGCAACACCCTTTTCCTTCTAGATGTTATTCCCACTAGGAAAACCTTTGGTTTTTCTCTCCCTTTCTTCCATTATGTATTAAACCACACATACGTACAAGCCATAAATTCCATCTGACCTGACCTCAGGCAGCTTGAACTTGAGCAGCCTGCACGATGTGCTTTGACATCCCTGCTCTGAACTGCGGGATGAGCTATTTCCAAACAACTTCTACACTTCTACACTGCCCTCACAATAAACTGACTTTTGTTAAATACCAGACAGGGGGGTTTTATCACAGTCACCACCGTTTTCAAGTGGCTGATGCTTTACTTACGGTATTCAATCTCAATATTTTTATCATCAGAATGTGAAGGCATCATCATGACGATACAGATCTGTCTTGGTTCGTCTTGGGGACATTTCAGTCTCTTCATAACAATACTACCTAAGTCCTTCCCTAATCCTCACTGCGTTTATCTTCACAATATTGCTAGTGAAGCATCCTCGTCTAATTTCATAAATAGGTTAGAGCAAAATGGGACCACAGACATATTTTTAAAGAAAAATGCAGAGCTTCTGTTTAAAGTCTGGGCTGTAGTGATTTTTCTATGATGAAGTACAGTCTTATAAAGAAGAGGAATAATAAAATAATCTTTTATGGTAGAAGAACTGTGTCAGTATTGCATTGTCCCAGAGTAGCTACTAGGGGCTTGTTATACCATGTTTGTGAAGGACTGTAAAAGTCCCTGGGAATAAAAAAAGCAGACACCACTAAATGTGATCTATACCTGTCAACAAAAGCATTTCAATTTCCAGTATAGTGGAACAGTCCTTTTCATTTGTGATGCGTCTTGCCTATGTAGACAAAAGCACTGTGTGCTTTTTTTGGGCCTCCTTTTTTTCTTCTTTTTTCCTTTTTTTTAAGAAAGGACTTTGTTGATACAATGTTCCCAAATGCAGAAGTTATTTAGAATATTAGCTAATAAGAATAATAATTTCAGTTTTGAAGGGAATGTTTGCAATTGTGAAAGATTAAAACCAAGTAATACATATATGTACACACATATTGTAACGAGAATATGTATACTCTCAGGGAAGATTGTGACTGACCAACAATGGAACGAGTTTGACAGGATGTCAGAAACTCATTTGGTTTCAGCATAGGGCCTTTTTTACATAGGATCAAAGTCTGAGAATCCTATGAAGTTGGCCCATATAGTCAAGAGTAGTGAGAGGAATTGTTATTGCTATCAGGAGAAACAGGACAGGACATCAGACATTTGGAAATACAAAACAGGAGAAGTGCTGGCCACAATTAAGACAGTGGCAAAATCACTGCTAAGCTTACTGGTGCCACAGTTTCACCAGAAGTAGCTAGCAGAGAAGTAATCTTATATTGATCTGATTATACGGTTTTGAATAACTTAAACCCATGTAGGTCTAAATGTCTTAGCACACATTGTAAAACACAATTTTTTATATTTATGAAAAAAGCCTTTGCAGGATGTGCTGGAATCAAACATGAAGCCAAAACTTCACAGAGGGACTTAGTTTTAGACGTTAGACGACAGTCTTCAGATTTGCCTCCAAACTGTCTGAGATAATATTTTAATTCTAGCTATTAGTAGCAACAGCAGCACTATGCTGAGTACAGCTATTGGAAAATAAATCAGCAAAGAGCACACTACCCAGCAGATATAGTTCATATTTAGAGAATTCTCTACACATTAGCTACTGCTGTGGATTTCTCCCCATATATGTGCACCTACACATTTGGATTTGCAGATCCTTTTTATCAGACGTTTAAAATAAAAATCTCCATTTTTCATAGCAGAAATTTGCTTTCAAGTAAAGAAACAGAACCTTTCCATATCCTACCACACATAAATTTTTCTAGGCAAGTAAGATCACAAAACTACCAATTTACTATGTAAATACTACAAGCGAAGAAGAATGCCCTGCATTTTCTGCACAAAATCCAATGACCGCCTTTAATTCACTGAACTACACTGCTTCATTGTTTATGTCAATTAAACTACCTTTAATAAAAATGAAATGAAAAGGGAATTGTGACTTATACCAAGATAGTTTGTCTTCCATGTATCTATCTAGATAGCAAACGTGGGTGTACTCACCTGTCCCAAGTTTTACTCAGCTCTTACCTCTGCCCTTCATGTGACCGAGTACCATGAATAATTTTAAATGTCTCATATATACATGATTGGATCGATAAAGAAAAACTACTTTCATGAATCTTCTACCAAAGATAACTAATTGTGTGCAAAATAGGCCAATCTGCCTTTGATTTTCATTAATGAAAGTTCATCAGAAAAGACAATGCTGACACATCCATAATGGAAGGCCAGATAGCCTTCTCTAAATGTAAAATAGGTACGCTTTCACATATTGAAAATACTGAAAAAGAAACATGTTACACGTTACAATTATGATTATCAGATCATCACATTCCAATTAGAGATCAAAGGAAGGTGCTGCATTTTTAGGTCTTCAGAACCAGGAAATAATTAGTGATCTTTACAGCTGCTTGGCTTTTCTTTTCAAAAAACAACCCACAGATTATGCAGCCTGCCACATTACATAATTATGCCTAGCAAACCAGAGGCAATACAAAGAGCAGAAACCCACTCTTAGATCTTACGCAACAGAGCTCATCTCCAGTACGCTGCTTTCTCTGTGTCCCTTGAACTGCTGTTAATGTCAGTGGGAGTTCAGTGTGCATATGTAGCACTATTAGGCATCAAGAGGAGTTCAGTCCACGTACAGAGATTAGAATACTAGTTTTCAGATGTGCTGAGAGGCTTTAAGAGTTTAATTTCTGTCATCACTCAGAAATATATGCATAATGTGTTAGAGGCGATAGAAATTTTACACAAAGTCTCTAAAAGTTAATTTTCCAGTGTTTGTATTTACATGTGAATATATTACTTATCCATGATGCATGCAAATTAATTGCTCATAAATGTACAAATCATACATTATACCAGGTTTCACTCTAATGCAGATACTAAACAAGTGTATTCTGATAAGCATGATATTAAAAACTGTTTGAACTTCTCAGTCCGTATGTATGCCAGCTGAACCTGGACACAGGTGTGAGCTCACAAGCAGTTAAATACCAGCCACTCTCCTCCGATGACTGGCTAAGTCGCCAGTAGAAAACATTTTCTATCCTCACCCTTTGTGATGTGAGCACATACCTGACAGGAAACGGCAACATACACACTATACAAACACAAATTCACTGCACGCTATTTTCAATCCTATCTCAGTTAGGATGAAATGTAGCTGGTTACTCCCAAATATTTATGAAATTGTGGCAATTAACATCTCAGGCAATGTGTGGTGTTTTGTTTTGGTTTTTTGTTTGTTTTGATCTGATTTGTTTTTTGGGTTTTTTTGTCTTTATTTTTTTTTAAAGGAGTGTGCTTGGCTCCAGAAAAGGCCCTGCATATTTATCCCTTACTCTTCAACAGCAAGATATTTCTGAAATGTTTCTATTTTGAATGTTCTCTATGTTTGTACACTATGTTAATTGTAGTAACATCTAATACTTTTAAATGTAGAGAAAGGATCATTTTTCTAGATGAAAGAGGACATATTTCCAATATACAGAGCTAGACTGATACTGAAAGTTCAGTTGTAGCTTTTGTAAATTTATTAGAAAACATTATATTGAAAAAACATTTCTTTTTGAGGATCTTTCTTTTATGATATACCTATGTGGTGATACTGAAAACAAATTAAAAACAGTAATAGCAGCAATAATATGTATTTCTAAGCAAGCACTAGACCATTTCTAATGATTTGCACAGAAATGGATACAGCATCCTATATTGTAGTTCTTGTTTTTCAGTATTTTTGTCAGCTCTTATTTTAGAAGTACATACTGAGATTATTACACTTGCATAAGACCATACTACTTTTATCTGGGTGGGGTTTTTTCCTATCTAATCATTAAATAACTAATTCTAGCTCTGTTTCTGGCAGCTGCTGATATCGAGTGCTCCAAAATAAGACTGTCAGCTTGCCTGTATACCTCAACTATTTTGTTTTCTACGCAAAATTACAAAGAGTTGTGCTTGTTGAATATGGTGCTTCTCATCTTATACAACCTCAGAGGCAAAGTTCGTGCCCACAGAATAGACTACTGCTAACTGTTTCTAACACTTTCCTCTGAAACAGGCAGAACCTTTATTTTGGAAGCAAAAAAGGAAACTTACAGAGGCATCACAATCAGGACCGTACTGTCAGAGGTCCATACAAAATTTGAGCCTATTTACAAAACCCTGAAAATAACCCAGCTTTAGCCTTATTGGACTTTGGTGGTTGAATTTGCATGGGTTCCTTCTCCTCAGCATACTCAGTATCCAAAGAGGCAGAGCAGGACTCTCCCTGTATCCTTTTTCTGACAAGTTGGTGAAGTTAGGTGGTGTTTCTCAAGGACAATGAGAGGAGAGACTCTTACATCACAGAACTTTCTCTGATAATGAGCACAAAGTTATTGGATCTGAATGCTGGGAGATGAGGAATGCAAAGGAAAAAGGGTGGTAGGACTGGAAAGAGGAAGAGAAAGACTTAAATGTGCCTAAAGGAAGGTACAAAAACAAGTCGTATTTGAGAAATTCAGTAAGAGATGGGAACTAAGCTGGGAGAAAGGAGAGAGAGAAACAGACTGCAGATATAGAAAACCCACAATCTCTACAGTACCCTAAAGAATTTTGATTTGACTCCAAGAACAAAATAAAGCTCTGCTTTCAGACACACCAACTGGCAAACTATGCTGTATCTTCTCTTTAACTGACTAGTCCAGAAACAGCCTGCCGCAGTTGTAACTGCTTTTACCAGTTACTGTTACCACTCCTGTGGCTAGATGTTTGTTGTGCTGGGAATTCAGTTTGAAGGAGATCTAGTTTGAAGCACCACATTTGATAACTTACAGGAGGGACCCACGTAATGGAAATAGTGCTTTTGAAGACATTAAATTGATATTAAAATAAATTATGAGGATGTTATAGTTGCAAAGCCATATATTCAAATGTTAGGATCTCATCAAACAGAAGTGGCCCAGGGATATTGGCCTAATAAATATATTTAAGCTAATCTTCTGTAGTAGTCTCTACTGTAAAACAGTTGTTAGATTTTTAAAATTTTTTTTTTACTGTGGCTTCCCTTAATATTATATGTCTTACCTGGTTCTCTTGTTGGTGCCACAAACAAATTTGCAGAACCTGCTCCAATCCTTGGCGCTGATGTTTAAGAAATCTGTCCAGTTGCCGTCTCCTGTCTTGTAGCATTTCAAGGAGATTGTCAATTTTCAAGCAGCTGCTGCGGGCTCCCTGAATCAGCTCTGGATTTGCATTTGGCCCCTCACATTTGAATTCTTCTATGAATTCAGTTAGCTCTTGGCTTTTGTTTAAAAGTGCAAATGACTTTTCCAAAAGCTCTGTAAGAATAGAATTTCATAGGAAAAAAAACTCAATGTGATTTGTAATTCAAGTTGCATATTTCAAATACTACTCCAGCATTTTTAAAACTACTACTATTTGCATACATGAGCCTAATGTATTTTCATGCATTGCATGAACAGGTTATAAATACTTACTTTAGAAAGTATGTATCCTAAGATATATCACTTTGGACAGCTGTCATATAAACCTACAAAGGTATAACAGTGTGTACCCATACTGGTCCATATAATAGGACATATACACATATAGTGGGGTGTACTGAGAGCCATTGAGACGAAACCCAGAAGTTATATTGTTTTCTCAAAACTGAGTTCTTTTTGATGGTTTCCCAGTCCTCAGGTAAGCTGAAGTGGAATTTCCTACCCTGCTTTCTGTGCAGGTCAGTAGCCTCTGTTTTTCTTTAGTGATGCAAGTGAAGTTTAGGTCTGTATGTCCCTTACAGAAGTTGAAAGAAAAAGTTTTCCTCTCTGGGGGATGTTGTAATCTTAGGACTAGAGTCACGAATATCAGGAATTGTTACCTTCTTTCCATTACCTTCTTTCTTCTACCTAGATACATACAGGATTAAAATTGGTCGACAAGTACACTTTAATGACCTACTAGTCACGTGTCTATTCCAGCTCCTTAAAGCCATGATCAGTATTTAACAGAAAATGATCAGTATTTATAGGTCTTTCAAATGAAAAGAGAAAATTTTTAGGTACAGAATGAGGGAGAAGGGGAGCCAAGCCAGAAGAAAAGGCAAGGTAGACATGAAAAAAGTATAAGAAAGGAATGCTTACAAGGAGCTGCTAGTGACGCAACCAAGGACAGCTAGCAAACAGCTGAAACATTCATTTTCCCAGCAGAGTATAGGTACTGGTAACTCAAAGCAAAGCACCCTAAATCTCCACCTTTCATATGGAGCACCCAGGGAAGACGCAGAAGTTGAATGTCTTCACTGCTCCAGCCACCGAGTGCGACCAAGAGAGTTTAGTTTCCATGAGCTCACTGCAACAAGCCTGTCCATTTAATTTCTTGCCTTCCAGAAAGGAGGTATTAATCAGAAATGTTCCATTTCAGTCCATCCAAAATGGAATCCATATAAAAATAGATAAACTATGATAATTCATATACATATATTTTGACCTTTTTGTTGTGATTTGGGATGCATTTTTTTCTTTTTTTTTTTTTTTTTGTGATAAACTACTCATCACATACTGGTAGAGCCAATACTTTATGAAGGTTGTATTTTTAACCATCTTACTTTGGAGTGGGTAGATTGTATCCTTGCAGAAAGCAATATAAACACTGTTTTTTATCAAATAGCCCAATATCAGTTTGCTAAATTTGGTGTGGTTAAGAGAGATTAAGGAGCCATTGAGTTGCAACCATTTTCCTCCATATGAGGGAAGGCTTATCCCCATCAAAGCAGTCTTTCTCTGGCAAACCATTTCATCTAATTCTTACAGTTATAGACCCTCTTTTCAGCAATAAATTAGTGCCAGATACTTCAGGGTAATGGTGCTGTATCATGAGGACTTCGCTCCCGTGAAGATCAAATTGGAAGCTCCAAAGCCCGTATTAGAGTTATCTGAGTTCAATTCTCTAGTCAGTCTCCTGAGAAGAATACTTGGCATTCAAGGTAGCTAAAAATATTTAAGCTGGTACTCCACTAGTGAATAATAAAATATAATTGATATTCTGCCAGTAATCTTATAGCAAAATTTGGTTAAAATTACAAAGAATGAGTCTTAAGTCTTAGAAAAAATACAGAACCGTATAGAATTGCAAAGGTGTCTGAAGCAGCTACATAATGAGATTGGTTTCGAGAAATTTTTTTTTGCCTTTTTTGAATCAAGATGATAGAAGATGCTTCACATGAGAATTTGAACAAACAAAAAGAAGTCACGTGGAAGAACATTTCTAGGCAAACTTCTGTGCAGGGAAGTTGTGGTGGAAGGGGAGAGAGCACCTTTTTTCAAAGCATGTTGCAATTCTAGCTGCGGAACCGCTTGGAACAGATCTGGCAGCTCAATGGGGAAGTGAAACACAGCCCCACTCCTCAAAGGCAGAAGCAAAACGCAGGGAACCACTGCAGGCAAACAGATTCTGAAGCTGGCCAGTTGCCACCCCTATCTCACAGCTCCCACCCTCACTTCAGCGTTTCTGCTTCAAACCCCATCCCTAGGCAAACAGAGGGCAGACTTCTCCCTTGGCCACTCTCAAGAAACTGTAGGACTTTGCAGGGGACTGTTACTACCGGTGGCTGGATATTTTCTAATGGAAATTTTTCCACAGGAAAATGCTAATTCATTAATAGCTACGATAACTTTGATGAATTTTCCCATGGAACAGAAGGATGGTTTTAGAACTTGCCTGCCAATCAGCACTAAAAGTCAGCTTGGTTTCTTCGCGGCACACCTGACTTGGACTGCCTTGAAATCAGAGTACAAGCTTGCCAGTAGCTGCTCTGCAGCAACAAAGACGGAACCATGAGTGAGCTAGCTCAGAATCAGGAGTTTCATATCTTTCAGGAGGCCTGATAAAGAGTTATTTCACCATTATATTTTTCCAAATAGAACATTTTTATATTTGTTCTAAGATTTTTTTTTTTTAATACACACAGGAAGAGTAAAATCATCCTTCAAGGAATCAGTGCACAATCACACACCATAATGTTTGTACCTTTTGTATGATGCTCTTGTTGCAGAAGGAGTTCTCTCAAAGAGTCAATATTGTCAAACTCTTGGGCATTTTTCAGGAAATCTTCAACTTGGTCAATTTTAACAGCAAACTGCATTAAGAAAACAAAGGGTGGGAAGAAGCACAGTATAATTTTCCTTTGCAGAACTCCATCATAATATGTGTATTATAGGGAAAGTTCATGAGAACTTATAAATTTTTTGAAAAAGGCATTTTTTGTGAGTGCTAGACACAGATGCTTTGTGGCCTCTTATGCACCTTCTGTTTTTGTGAGGTTCTTGTTGACTGAGGGAACCCAAATTTTGGTGGACATACTCTGTAATTATAGTTTGTAATTTTATGAATCATCTTTCCTACACAGCCTTCAGACTCACTGAAAATAAATTCTTATGGAAGAATCTGTTAATTTCAAAGCCTTCAATAAAATCATTTAACATGAATGAAGCCTTTAACTTAGACGTCCTTCACAGAACTTCTTCCTAATATTAAAGTATTGAGGGAAAAAAACATTTTAGGGCAACATCAGACAAAGATACAATCTTCAAAGCAATTTTTCTGAAGGCAGAAATGAGCAGCAAATTTAAGCTAACTAACATTGTGGTAAACAGTGATTAATTGCAGCAGGGAAAGAACAACTCTGTAATGGAGACTGAAGTTAGGTTACTCCTTTACAGATCATTTTTCCATGAGTTCTTTATTTTAAATATTGAAACATGGTGTTTTTCAGGGAGATCTGAAACAGATTTGGTAATCTGCCAAGATGATTGTGAAAACTAAGATTGGAATTCTTTATTTGGCTTCCACCTTTACAGGTCCAATTCTGAGTATGAGTAGCTCAGAGAGGGTTGAGACACATATTCTGCGCATCCTAGCCAAACTTTATCAACTCCACTGAGTTAAGAAACCAGTAAAGTTCAAATTTGTGTTTCAGTGTAAGCAAAGATCTTGAAACCTGTGGTGAAATTAAGGAAGATGGAAAGCAAGCACTCTGTTTTTTCTATTGTTCCACATTTTTCTCTCTCCTGATCTGCATGCTATAAAAGAAATCTATTAGGTATTAACATTTAAGATTTGAGTTCTGATTTTCACTAAAGACTATTTTTGAGATACATCTTGTGGTTTTGTCACAATAAAACAAATCTTTTCATAACCACAAGCTGTCATTTAAAGAAAAGCCTTTCCATACGAAATTTCAGCAACTCCTGTTAAATTGATACTGTATTTCTTCTTCCCTTCTATACATAATGGGTGTGGTCTGTGCTGTGCTCCAGTTGTTGCATTTTGTTTTAGTGATACAAGCCTGTTGCAGTGGCATTTCAGCTAGCCCCTAAAGGATTTAGTCTGCACTAGTAGATCAACCTTTGGTAGTACAGAATTTATCATAGTAATACTTATGCCAACTCTGTATTACTCTCTTTGTATAATACACATCACCAGGACAAAATAATTAGTAGATTGTTGATCCTGGACTTCTTAAGACAGTTAGCAGTAGCACGGTTGCTTCTGTAATTTACAGGTAGCACTGGGCTATTGTAGAAACAAAATTGTCGGGGAGAATTACTAAACTCTTCAAAGCTCCAGAGACGTGGGGATAATTGAATGTGAAGCTACACAGAATGAGCATGGAATCCCTCCCTTCTTCAGCTCACTGTGCAGCAGTGAATTAGGACAAGAGATACAGAGAAATGGGTAAATGGGGAAAAACAGTCTAAAATCTGTCTGAGCTCACACAATTTTCCTTCTGTTTAAATCTGCACTTGAAAGTCTCAGGTAAAGGACTGGCAAGTTAGACCAATGTTTAGTTTGCATAATTACAATAGCTGTACGTGTATTTCAGGGTAAAACCTTCAGTGGCCAATCTTCAATAGGCATTAGTGAAGGCATCTGAGAATTTAGTTGAATAATTTGAATAAACACTGAATAATCTGAATCGTGAGGAAAGAAAAACATTCTGTAGAATGTCCATAGCCACTGAGTTACATATTTCAGATTTTAGTCTATTTCCTTATTTTTACCGTCATTTTTCTGTCAAGTACAAATTTTGGAGACATCATGACTAAGATATTTCTTAAAGTCTACGTGATTTTTTTGTTCAGTTTAATCCTGAACTATCAAGAAGGTGGAAAAGGAAGGATGCATCTAGGGATTTTTGTTTTCTTAATTTCTTCAGCCTTTAGGAATGCAATGAACAATATATATATTTACAGGCTAAGAGAGTGGGGACTGTTCAGCCTGGAGAAGAGAAGGCTCTGGTGTGACCTTATAGCAGCCTTCCAGTACCTGAAGCGACCTACAGGAAGGATGGAGAGGGATTTTTCACAAGGGTGTGTAGTGATAGGACAAGGGGGAATGGCTGTAAACTAAAAGAGGGCAGATTTAGATTAGATATTAGGAAGAAATTCTTCACCATGAGGGTGGTGAAACACTGGAACAGGTTGCCCAGAGAAGCTGTGGATG
>Ga0181612_174920_pt1 | contig 10870 bp, 5 predicted proteins | sample HoacroProtozoa21_FD_119630 | JGI IMG/M metagenome (GOLD analysis project Ga0181612, IMG submission 119630) | Hoatzin crop microbial communities from Cojedes, Venezuel. Combined Assembly of Gp0051906, Gp0051904, Gp0051908 | reverse complement strand
TCCAGAGCTGGATGCAGTACAAATATATTAATTATTTAATTTCACATTTTAAAAAATTTCTATTGCAGCCGAGGTCTGAAGTGAACTAGCTCAATACCATACATGAAGCAGTGTGGTGTGTGTGTGTGTGTAGGGGGGGTCTCCGCTGGTAGTCTGAATTGAACCTAGCCCTAAATGTATAGATTATAGCTGAGGTTGAACTTGAATCAAAAGAAATGCCAGCTTGATTCCCTCCTGTCTAAGTTGATCTTCCTGTTCCTCGAAGTAAACTTCAATAACCCATTTATTATCTTCCTCAGAGTTACCGTATGCTATTATTGTTTTTATCTATATGTTCACTTGATTATGGGACTGCCTTCTGAGCCTGTCATTGCCGTCGCTGCTTCATAATGCGCATAATTATTTCTCTATGGGCTGCCAGACCTGCTAATGATGCTGCGTTAGCTGTTGCTGCTGCAAGAGGCGAGGGCTGCGTGCTCCCTTTTGTGGAGCCTAATTGAAGCTGGAGCATGGACACTAAGAGCAATGTAGGTCAGAGCAGTCTCGGGATTGCTTCATGGGGGCATTAATGGTGGCTGGGGTTTTTGTGTCGAGTTCACAATACCCTACTCCGTTGGGGCCCTTGGAGTCTCCTGGGCTTTCAGAAAAAGCATATTCTTGTGCATTTATACTGTTGCTTTTGATTTGTGCGTCAGCCGCAGCCCCTGATGAGGTCCGCTGCCTCAGGGTCCCCGAGGTTGGTGGTTTTATGAACTCTCTCTAGGTTAAAATTTGGCTGCTTGTTCAAAGCGTGATGCTCAGAATTGGATGCTGTTTCCTGATGAAAGAGTGTATCCAATCAGTTCCTATGATTTACCAGCCAAAGCAGCCTTCCCAGCTTTCCACATTATCTGGAAGCTGATGGCGAGTCAGCTTTTCCTTTTTTTCTTTTTTCTTTTTTTTTCCTTTTTTTTCTTTCTTTTTATTTTTCTTTTTTTTTTTTCTTTTTGTGTTTTGTTTTGCACTTGCACTGTGGCACGTTCTCAAATTGGGTAAATTGCAGCAGCTCAGCAGAAATTACTGTGACAAGCAGGACTCCCGAAGCCTGTATCTCAGAATCGCTCTCACTACAGGGCAGCTACTGAGGATGCCTGCAGTACAATAGTTTTCCTGTCTGAGGAGCAAAACAATAAGGCCCAGACACATGGCTTCTGGAAACTCTTGCTTTTAGGCAAAGTGTTTGTGTGTTGAATGTGCTGAAGCTATAAACTAGATTTTAACCAGGTTGTGTAGATTTGAAGTAAAAAGTACTTCCCAGAATTGCAGAGAAAGCTCATAGCTGGCTTTACCAAGTACAATTTTTATTATAAATTTTCAGAAGTGTTTATATTACAGATATAAAATAAATAACTTTTTATATTACAAATTATATAATTGTGCATAATGGTATAGTTATTAATTCTATATTAATTATATATTGTGGGTTATGTGCAATATATAGCCTATATCATTACGCAGATTTGCACTTCTAAATTTCTTACATATTGATAAACACAGTTTCTTAGATGTTTATAAGCCTATAGTCTCTGATTTGCTTAGCATAATTTATTAACTATTGAGTTAAAGACAACTTCTCTCCAGCGCGTGACTCGGTTCCTCGCTGGCCCTGTGGAAGCTGTGACACCGTGTCGGTTCGCAGGCACGCAAAGAGCAGCATTACAAAGCCGAAACAGAACAGCGCAGTGCACGTGCCAGCTCTACTACGCTAATAAAAATAAGGTAAAAGAAACAGGGTAAGTAGGCACAAGTCTCTAAAGACTGGCAGGGCTCTCATTTTGCAGGGAAAGTCAGTGGACTTCACCGGTGCTGATTTATTGAGAACTGGGGAGTGAGGAGGGAAGCAAACCAGCAGCTGGGCTCCCTTTTGCAGTCAAGTGCTAATGTTAACTCCTTGTGCCTGCTCTGGCGAGGAAAGGAAGGTTTAGACACGTATGATTAATGAACAAAGCAACTGAATAAATACAAAGGGGCCAGACCAGTTAGCATTTCGCATTTTTTTTGGTCTTCTGAGAAGCTGTATACAGTAAGCAGGGGACAGACTGGGGGCGTGGGAGGGTCTCGGCGCTGTGAGAAGCGGAAATTCCCCTCTCCCAGCAAAGGAAACGTGCCGCGCTTGAGAAGGCTCCAGAAGTGCTTGGCAGCTGTGTGCAGGAAAAGGAAACAATCTCATCTTGAACTTGAAAGCAAAACTCGGTTTCCAGTCAATCCTAGAGCAGCACCAGCATTGGCAATATTTACGGCCTGGGTCACCTATACAGTCTCTTCACTGAAATGTAAATATGTAGGTAAGAAAGCATTTCGAGAAAGGCCTTTCCCTGAGGTTTTCTTTCAAAGCAACATGAGAAGCCTCCCCAGATTTTGTGCGTTTATGAATCAGACCTTTTTAAAGTGAGGGCAGTGGAACTGTGCGTGAGGCTGGGTCAATCGCTGTCCACAAACCGGCTTTAGTGGCCCGAATGTTGCAAGGTGTTTCCGGATATCTTGAATAGGAAAGTTTTTGCCACCCCACCCTACTCCAAGCCTATGTGAGCCACTGGAACTACTGAAAAATGTATTTTCACGTCAGCTGATGCTGGTTTATCTCTTCTGTTTGCACAGAAAATCTCTGTTTCAAACTTGAAAACACTTAAAAACCCCAGCTTTGAAGCAAGGCTTGAGGAAGCAGTGATGAGCTCCCGATTTCTGTTTAGCCTTGCCTAGAACCTATATGCTTGAGGCTGCAAAAGCAGCCCCAGCGGTTTTGGCCATCAACAGCTGCTCTGTGACTCCATCTGGGTTTCATTTTTTTTCTCCCCCTCTCAGGTGAAAGCTCACGCGGTCTCTCGGTGCCGAAGTGGCAGCAAACGTGCGGTGGACCTCCACGGAGCCCAAACTCAGCTGGTCCGGGAAATGGCTTCACAGCCAGCTGCCCTGTGCCACCACAGCTAGCACTATGTTGGGCAAGGTCATAACCAGAGGAGAACATGCTCGGGGTAATGTTTTTATACACAGCAGAGGGGAAAGGAATAGAGAAGTAAGAGGGCGAATCTGGTATTTTTTAGATTGCGGTGTGTTTTTTCAGACTTGGTTTCCCAATCGCCTTTGCACTGCGAGCTCCTCCTGCCACGCGCCATGTGCTTTCACCACAAGTGTGTGTGTAAGATGAGGAACACCAGTGCTTCACAGGAATAACCTCCGAGCCGCACAACAGCAGCTTCATCTTAGAGAAACAAAGTGAGAAAAAGCGAAAACAAGTCCAGTGCAGCCCAGTTTTACACACTGCTAAGGTCTGTGGGTCTTCAAGCACACGGGCTTGTGCATGCCATGGCTCTGGCCGTCGTAGCAGGAGGGATCCATCCAGGCCAGGTCAGCCGGAGTCATTTTGAAAGGAAAGCACACTTTAAAAGTAAATAGAGTGAGTCATGTTGCCTGTTGGCATGAACGCAAAGCACGTAGGAGTAGGAAGCGTCTTTGTTTTGATGCGCAGGAGGGTGCTTTCAGGTCAGGTTATCACTGAGGAGTGCTGCTGGCCAGCAAAATAACGGCTTGCTCCAGCAGCGAGACCATCCGACCTGGCGGGGGGGAAGCAATTTCATGCAGCTCAGTGTCAGCTACCTGCATCTTTGGGTTTTTTTGTATTTAACACTGTATTTAACGATGACTCTTAAAACAGGATCCTGCCACCCGCTGCCCGTGAAAACCCCAGATTCGTTGTGTGCACAGCGGTCTAATTCTGGCCTTAAAAATCTCATCAAAGCTCTTTGGGATGGGTCAGCCCCGCACAGGCTGGGAAAACCGTTTATGAGCCACCACAACTCCCCTGCTGGGCCTCTGTGCCAAGGTACCGATGTCTGCAGCAACACTAGCTTTCCTTGAGAACAAAGTGCAGTTTCCTTTTGTGCATGTGTGGTTAAGTAGAACTGAACAAATAAACATTGTGTGGGAATTGGTCATAACAGAAATACCTTTTTTTTTTTTTTTTTTTAAAAAAAAAATATCCGAGTCACTTGTTTCAGAACACTGACCCATTTATTGCTTGGGAATGCCTGCGACTGCTATCAAGAAACTTGAAAATTACAGATGTATCCACAGCGGGAACAGATGACTTTTGCACTAACAGCCAGAGATGATTCTGCATTTGGTATTTAACATAAGAAACAAGTGTCTGAACTGGCACTCTGCCTAGTGCCAGAATTAATTATGAATTCGGTTTTTAGTATAGTTTAGGCTAGAAATCATCCTAATTATCCTTTCTCCTTCAATTAAATGAGAAGTCTGACAGTAGCCTCTGCTTCCCATAACTCATGATTTGGGTTCAGCTCGTCCTGCCTTGCAAATGGGGGAACTGGAGAGAAGTGGGGTAGAGAGACCAGGAGAAGACTCTGACCCATGCAGCCATCTTTGCCTCTTATCTGTCTCCAGGTACTGGCTCACAGAAACTTTTCACATTAATACCGTCTTTTATCACTCCTGTTCCAGCTGTTGGCTGCTCACTGCTTAACCAGGAACATGCAGACCAAGTTGCTGTTGTGTTACAAACAGGCCATGTATAAAGTGATGGCCAGAGTACAGGCAGATAGACTTTAAGATGTAGGGAAGGAAAGTAAGAAAGATTTATGGAAATGAGGGAGGCGTGGGCTTGTACAGGCAAATTCTGCCCCAAGGGTTCCAATTCATTCACTTGAAACTGCTTCTAATGAAACTAACTTTATGTGGATACATATTGTAGCAAGAATTTTAAAACCTGAGCGATGAAAAATGCGTAGGAATGATCACACATACACACTGCAGCTCTGCTCTAATACTTACTTTATTACTAATATTTATTAAAACACGTAACTTGATGCATGTATGCTAGTTTGGATTGTATAAATCTTTTCTACAGGCAGTTTCAGTGGCAGATACTAAAAAAATAATGTGAACCCACTAGAAATGTCATGTGCAGGTTTTACAGTTTTGGTGGCCTCGTCTGAATGAGTCTTCCATTTTTTGTTTGTTTCTTGCCAGCATCTGTACAAAGCCTCCACCTTGAGAAAACACAGTGGAAAAATTAAATACATATACATTTTTTGCCATGTTAGTAGAAATATAGCTGTTGAAGTTCAAAGAGTTAATTAACACTTAAACCACAATATTTAAAAAGAAAAATAAACAGAACTGGTTGAACAGGTTTAATCGGAGAAGAAGTCAATTTAACTGAGAGTCTACACGCAGCAATAGCAGCTCCGCGGGTGCAACGTCCCACCTGACGCAGAGCGCCTCGCGCGCTGCTGCGCTGGCCCAGCCTGCAGCCTCGCCGCTGCTTCCCACCCGGCAGCTCTGCCGCTTGTTCACCCTGGACCAGCAGCACATTGCCCCCTTCACCCTGCGCCACGCAGCCGCTGAAGTACTCGTTTCAGCAGGGAGCTGTGCATACTGCCAGGCACAGGCATAAAAATCATTAATTGGTTCCCCAAAGAAGGCTGGAGAGCTAACATTTTTGTTCACTCTTTATACTCACACATACATATATGTATGTATATTTTATACACACACACACATGTACATGCGTACTGGCTTGGGTTGTCACTTCAAAGCCTTGGGTTCTGTCTGTTTTGCATTTGCTGAGGTTTGTGGGTTTTTTCCAGGCGCCAGTGTTCCTCCATGGTTTAGGGATGTAACATCATTAATGTGCTATAAACAGGGATCGAGGCCAAATTTCTCCCCCCATCCACAGGTTGTCACTCGGGAACCAGGGGAAGGTGTGTGCTGTCCCTCCCACCCCACAGAGATCCCAGATGGCTGCTGCGTCAGCTGAAGTCGCTCTCTGCTCTGTAACCTCGCTCTGAAGACTGAAGGATACAGGTTCAAAAGCCAGAAGCCTTCTGTGAAACCGCTTGGTAGGCAGGGGTGCTTGGGATGTGAGAGCGGGTTTTCTTTGTATTTTCAAGTAATAAAGTCTTCTATCTTTCTCTACAACTAACAGCACTTTCTGTTTAAACATTTACAATTCCTCAGTGCACGTGCCTCTGATACGTCTTTCACATACCTGGAAATTCTGTAGTCTGTGTTTTCCATAAAAAACACTAGTAAATACTGCAGTCTGTGTTTTCCACAGAAAATTGACTGTTTCAAGGGCTTACTGCTGGAGTATTTTAACAGTCATGCTGCAAAAATGGGAAGGTAAGTGGCCCAGCAGAAGATACAGCAGCCAAAACTCTTATCTCAATACCCCTTGCTTAGAGAATTGCATCAACTTCCCTTAGTCAATAATGAGTTTTATTTATAAATTCACATACAATACAGAAAGGAAGCTTGTTGCACTACTGTGGAGATCAAAGTTTCAATGCGTTTTTTTTTCTCCTTCTCCTGTTTAGAGAACCCAAGTCAGTTTGCATGTGTCTGTATCCCTCTCCTTATTGCTGAACCCAGCACTGTTGATAGCCTTGACCATTTTTTTAAAGCTGTTTCTAAAGATAAATATTTTGCAAAAATTCCCAGAATGCAAGTGCTCAACTTCATTTACCCAGAGCCGTACTGTTTGTTAGCAGGCTGTTCCTTTATAGGGGGTTTTAAGTTCCAATTTGATGTATCATAAATTTACGTATAATGAGAAAGTTCTTCTATGGTCAAGGGTGGAATCCCTGCCTTACTGCGGTCCATGCAAACAAAACCTCTGTTGATTTAGTTCAATAAAATTTGAAGGTCAATGTCAAATGTCCTGCTCTGGTTGTAGGTTTTTTTTTTTTTTATTTCTTCCCCTCATGCAAACAGTAGAGGTATTTTCACTAGACAGGCCAGGATGCTTTGATCGTATATGATACTAGAGAGAAGGAGAAAGAGAGAAAAAGCATATAGTACGTGTATATATGGTATATACATATAAAGTGTATACATATAATACACATATATATAAACACACAGGTTTTTTAAACAGCCTATAACCCCCCCACCTTACTATGAGTCTTACGGCTGTTTTCTTCCACGGAAGCAAGAGGCTAATCAGGAGAGGAAATAGAAGCTGATGACCCCACCCACCGCTGAAGCCTCTGCTAAAGCCATTTGTCATAACGTTTCTCAGCCTTCTTGGGTTGCCAACTTTATAGGAGTACTCGTTTTTGCAACCGTTTTACAGCACCTATAAAAAAAAATGGTAAAATGACCCCAAAGTAACAATAACACTTGTCTTAAGCACAGAGGTGGGTAGGTATGGCACAGACACGTGGTAGCTCCCCGGACAGCCAGGCTCTCAGATCTAGCTGTGGGACTGAAAAAGATCGACTTTGGCCAGAAATGTTGTAAGTATTTCAGAGCTAGACAAATTTAGGGGAGTTCATGGCCAGGTCTTATTACTGCAGTGTGTTAAGGCTCTGTTTCCTGAATATTGGAAACTTTTGTATACTTTTTCCCTTAGTGCTGCGTAAGCGGTCTGGTGAATTTAAAACAAGTTTAATTCTGTGAAAGATAAGCACTGGTATCAGCATCATCTCTTTCAAATATTGGTATTTTTAAACATCAAAATCTTCACCTTACTACATTAACAGAGATAAGCAGGTGGACAGAAACAGTGTTGAAATGAACGTAAGATCTTTCGTAGCCTGGTCAATTGAAGTTTTGTTAATTTTTTGGTCTCTAAACTTTATTGGAATGAAAACATTTCTGAGATGGGATTTATTTGACTTGTCAGCCACAAACATTTTCATTCAAAATGAAAAATAGGAAGGGAGAAAATGCAAGACAGACACAATATGCAAACATTATTATGTAACAAAGAAAAATAAAGGTCAAGGGGTTTATAGTAAAATTTCATGTTTCAGGAAGTGTTTACAGATCATTACTTAAATTTAGTTCCATAGACTTGACTTCTCTGAGGGCTCTACTGTGTGACCTGAGTTTTCATGTGGCTTTGAGAAAGCGTACAGTTCTGAGTCTCCAGATGTGTTAGCCTAAATATCAGTACACAGAGTAATACTGGTAATTCATAATATCACAGGCAGCAGTAACCTGCTTAATAACAATTCAGAGGACTCAAATGGTCACCCGTTCTGCGCCATAAGTCTTGAGATATTAACTCCAGTTAATGTGCCAACAATTCTAAAAATATTTCTTAAACTAAAGGTAACTTAATATCTTGGGATACTAAAATCAGTGCCTCGAGTCTTAGAGGGGTTCATCATTTGGAGAGAAGTCCTCTGCATAGCCAACCTGTTCTCCCAAGGCCAGCCAGCATAACTGAACTTCCCAGGACTACGGAAGTGCACAGCCCCGTGTGAGTAAGCACAGCCTGCAGAGGCCTTCCTCACTGTTACAAGTATTTGAGACTTCAGTCCTGCAGGCAATCTCAAATTCTACTTTGACAACACTCAGATTTTACAGCCAATACTATTCGAATTAGATTTCTACACAGCCAACTATTTCATATTTTCTCTTAAACTCAAGAGCTTTATACTGCTGTCTTGAGGAGACTTGGGATTTGTAACTTACGTTTAAAGCAATTTTTCCTGGCCCTTGCTGGAGGAGAACAAAATAGTCCCATTTTTGGTTATCAACATTGTTTTCCAGCATTCTCCTGAGCCTTGGCGCAGTTCAAACCCACTGCCCCGTGCTTCTTCCCAAAACCCTGCCCCTCTTTCTGCCTCCAGCTGAAGAGTACTTCAGGGACAGGAATCAGAGGAAGAAAAGTTGTCAGGCAGCCTTGGTGGGACCAGCTCCAGCGCCAGAGCCCTCCTACGCTTCTTACTGAAATCAGGAGGACAACTAGGGGTTGAATTTTGAAGGATCAGCATCTTAGGGGACACAGTTGTTGCAGCGTTCTCAGGTAGATGTGATATTGTAGTGCTTAATATATATTGTTGAAATGAAAGCCTGGAGAATTCTTTTCTCAGTTTCATGTTGTGGGATTGAGATGCTTTGGCAAATTTCTCTGTTTCTGAGGCCTTTATACAGACACTGAACACCTAACCTCCGGCGGGGCACAGGCAATATCATTTTCATGATGACAGTCTGACTGGATTTCACATTTGTCTCATTTAACAGTTGGCTCGAGATGGTCCCATAAATATTTGCAGAATACTCTCTCTAATGTATACCAATTATCAAAGGGCTCAGTGGCAGAATTGTAATAAACAGTTCTTCATGACCCAATACCTTTCCAGTCCAGGTTCGATAAACAATCTCCAAACCAAGCCATTACTCTGAAGGCATGTTTTTTCTCTAAATGAGATTACAACTGAAAAACTCCATAAAGCATATTAATTGTAGGCCTCTGTTGCCAACAGAACGAAGCAGGCTCATTCCCACCATTAGCTGCTGAAATTAAGACATCTAGCGAAAACAGTTCTTAACGTTATAATTGTAAACTGTGCAACAGTAATAACGCAAAAATCTTAGCTGGAACCAAAAACATTAATTATCTGAAGCCAGAAATGAAGCTTCAGTTGCATTCTTTCGTATAGTAAGTTACAAAATGTCTTTCAGATAAAAGCTGACTGCCTTAACACCACTAGAACACAAATTTATTCTGACTGCATTTATTCAAATCTATGCTTAAACGTGACTCTGGTTTGACTGAGTAACTTTTAATCTCACTTAGATGCCTCTTATTGTATCATGTAGTAAAAAATACCATGAACATATAAGAAAATACAACCTGACCTATTTGGTTTAAAAAAATAAACAAGTCGGGGTTTACAAAATACAAAAAAAATTGCTTGCAAAAAATACAAAGTTCAAGGCCAAACCAGGCAGAATAAACAGTGAAATATATTTTAAAAAATAAATTCACATATGAAGGCCCCTTTCCTGCATTCATTTACTTACATGAAAATCTTGCCATACTCTTCATTCAAACATGATAGCTAGAAACTTTAAAAATGAGCAACTCACAAAATTTGTGAGCAAATAAATAACACTAAATCTCAGCCAAGTTAAGCCCATGGTTACCATAGGCCCTATTTATCTCAGTTCGGTTTTGGTTGTGGGTTTTGGGTTTTTGTTTTGTGGTGGCATTATTTTTTTTTTAATCTGAGATTTTCACTGTGTCTGTTTGGTATTGCCAGTCTTGTCTATTGGAAAATGGTGGTCTTGGCTTTCAGGAATTTTTCTTCATTTGGGAAGCTTCACTAGGCCAAAATACGACTTGTCAGCCTGTGTCCAAATTTAGACAGTTTATATAAAGATTATATAAACACAAAAACATCCATATTTCATGCCTGAAGTACTTCATCAAAGTTTCAAACTTGAAACAGACAACTTAAATTTGACGTTAAAGCTCACTATGCTCAGCCGGACTCGTTGACTTTTTCACAACCAATTTTTCTTCTGTCTGATGAGGTATTGCTTAGCCTTCCTGATTTCAAAATCTGCCAGGAACTCGAAGGGCCTTTCTGGAAAAATTGCCTCAAAAGGACACTGTTAACCACACGCTGCTGCTTTTTTTACCCGTTTTTTAAATTTTCTCTTTTGGAGAGAGGGTGTTTTTCCCGCATTTCGGCCCCGTTGGGTGCCCGGCTGCCGGCAACATGGGCAGTTGTTCGGTCGGCGCCTCAGATGCCGCCTGAGGCGGCGAGGCCGCGAGCGCTCCGCATACGAGACCTCCGGCTTTGTTTACCGCCCGGTGGCGGGGCCTTGTGTGAAGTGGCGGGCCGTCGCGATGGCGACCCGAAATCCTCCTCCTCCTGCCCCCGCCATTGCCCCTCCGTTAGTGTGAGGGTGCCGGGCCGCGCCGGGCCGCCCCGCTCCTCCCCTCACCGAGGCGGGCGGGCGGCGGGACGGCGTGCGGGAGGACCGCGCCATCGCGCGCCAGCCAATAGCGTGCGGCCACCCACGATTCAAACGTCGCATCCTGGCCAATAGGCGCGGGCGGGGGGAGGGG
>Ga0181612_162360_pt1 | contig 10870 bp, 5 predicted proteins | sample HoacroProtozoa21_FD_119630 | JGI IMG/M metagenome (GOLD analysis project Ga0181612, IMG submission 119630) | Hoatzin crop microbial communities from Cojedes, Venezuel. Combined Assembly of Gp0051906, Gp0051904, Gp0051908 | reverse complement strand
CTGAGGGTGACGGAGCCCTGGCCCAGGCTGCCCAGGGAGGTTGTGGAGTCTCCCTCTCTGGAGATATTCCAGACCCTCCTGGACAAGGTCCTGTGCAGCCTGGTGTAGGTGACCCTGCTTCAGCAGAAGGGTTGGACTAGATGACCCACAGAGGTCCCTTCCAACCCCTGCTATTCTGTGATTCTGTGATTCTGTATAGTGTTGTAGTATGGTATTGAAGGACTAGATTTTGACTGTGCAGAAATTTACATATCAGTCCCTCTTCAGTATCTGAGTTTGTCTTATCTTTACAGGACTGCCTAGATGGAAAAGGCAGCTTTACAGGTAGAAGTGTTTGGGGGAACACGAAAGTTTGGCGTTTTTTGTATGATCATCTATAACAGAGTAAGGGAGAGTGTGAATTTCGAACCATTACAGTCCTATGCCACTGCAGGTTCTTCCAATGCAGGCAGTGCTTTAGGATACAGGGCACATTTCTTTTCATTTTTTTCTTTGCTTGTTTTCTGTGATCAAGAAGATCTATCACTGTGCTCTTCCAGCCTTACTTGTACATGTTCCTTCCTGGGGTTGCAAGTATCTTTATTTAGGGAGGACTCCAGAGTTTTTCAGTATCAATAGCTTTTATAGTTTTCCTTTTATCTTCTGCTAAAAAAGAGTAATCCAGACTGGTTTGCTGAGAACTACTTGGATTGTTATAACTTATTATATGTCTATTATATACAAGCCAGGTGGCATAGTGTTTAACAAAATATGAACCAAGTTGTGTCTCTGTCCTGCCACAAGACTGATGGATATGGAGGATCTTCCCCTGAGTCTCTACACCTGCAGTTATCTCCAAAAGAGAAAACAGCATACCAATCTCTACTAATAACTAGAATCATTGTTCTCAACCAGCATTTGCTGCGCATTTCTATCTCCCCTCAGTCTTCTAGTTTTGTTTTCAAATCATGGCCATATCCCGCAGTAAACCTTGCTTTGAAAATTGCTTAGTTTAGTTTGAATGAGATCAGCTTGATGAAAATTGCTTCAGGTTTAGAATCATTTCTGTTAGTCACAGAAGCTTCAAGTTCCTATTGTAGCTGTAAGCACCTCATTAATTGTGGGTTTGCATTCTTTTAAGGCTGAACTAATTGCTTCCTACTTGCACTGTGAATTGTGATAGTATCGTAAAAAAAGAAAGAGAAGTATTGCTCTGGGCTCCAGGAGGCTTCATCATTAATGTAATCTAAGCCGGCTGAATTTGCCATCTTCCACATCAGTATTGATACCCCAGAACACTGCAGTCAGCTTGGATTGTTGTACTCCTATGTGAACGAAAGACCTCAGTAAGCTCTTAAGCAAGTGTGTAACATACATATGCTACAGCTGACCCACATCATGTATTTCTGTGCCTTTTCCAACTTTCAGACTAACTAAAATCTAATGACCTCTAGTCCTTTTGAATGGAGAGGAAATCCGTTCTTTGTTGGAAATGATGCCCACCTGAGTGTGAAGATAGCCTGAAATGGTGGCTCAGAGATGTGGCTTTTCCTAGCCTAGAGGATGCTTTTACTAACTTTCAGGCACAACCATTACACTTCAGTGTCACCATAATTGTTAAATGACTGTTTGTTTTGTTCCTAGACTGGCCTGGTAGTAAATTCTGGGTTGAAGAATTCAAAACTTTTGCACAGAGATATTTGTTTTTATAAAGGAGACTCACAAAATCATGGAAGGAGAAGGACAGGCTAGGAAAGAAAAAAATTTAAAAGGCCCCAAATGTAGTTTTCTCTTTCTTTTTAAAAAAAAAAAAAAAAAAACCTATATAAATTGTATTTGAATTTACTGATTATAAAAAGAAAACTGCATATCAAAGTACAATATCAGAATGGTGAAATTCCAACTCGTGGACATAATCCAATCAATTTATCCAGGCTATGGTTGTCCCTTTGGTGCCTTCTTTCACAGCATGTCCTGGATGTTCACCCTCTGTTGGTTTTGTTCCCAAAGGTTCACATATCCTTCTTCTGTCAAAAGTAACTGGAGTTACATCCATCACGTAACCAAATACAGGTATCCCTTGCTGTTATCACAAAACCAACATGTCTCTAATCACAGTCCAGGGGCAATAAGCCCATGTAAGAGGGCAGAGCCCAACCAAAATATTACCCTTGTGCTATAAGAAGTGGGTAGTTATTTCACCATGTGGGTATTGCCCTAAGCAGCATGGCAGTTGTAGACCCCTGAATCTCTGCCGTAACCAAAGAATAACCATTCAGCGTAGCATCTGACAGTTTCTACTAAATGCATCTAACCTTCCTCTATTTTAACATTCAGACATCATAAGACAGTAATAGACAGTTCATTTCACTTGCGGTGCTGTTAATTCATACATAATATAGCTGTTAATTTGGGGAGCCAAAGCATCAGGCATGCTGGTATAGTGCACAGATCTCTTCATCTCCTTTGGTTACTTTGTGTGCCATCATCACTGAAGATTTTTTTCCAATTCCATGTTTCATAATGGGGAACAAGTGAGCTGAAGAGCTACAATGATTTCCATCTAAACTGCTCTCTTTTTGTCTGCACTACAAAAACTAGTATCCCTTTGCCAACATTTGCTTAGACATTTTTCAATCATAAGAAAGGAAATTATAGGAGTAAGAATACAAAAATGGAGCAAAATCCTCTTTTTGCCATAAAGTGTGCATTGGAAATGAGTGAGTTTCCTACTGTTCAGAACATACATGTGAACAGTAGGAGACAATGAATGCTCTAAGGACTGTCTCCTGCCTGTCTCTCTTGACACAGTAGAGCAATCAGAAGAGAGACGGCTGTTTGCCTTTTCAAAAAAAAAAAAAAAAGTATTTCTTGAGAGCCTGTGGCAGAGTTCTTTATTTCCATCACTCCTATGAAGCTTCACAACATCATCGGACTTGTAAAGTTATATACAGCTATCCTTTCCTCTGTGCTTTCTGGTCCTGGGATCTTCCCTGCAATACATAAGATTCCCAAAGCTGAAGTCTTTAACAATGTCATTACTTACACAAAGTAGTATACAAGAAGTTCTGTCAGTTCTCTCACATTTGGAAAAAAAAAAAGGTTTTTAGTTGTAGGTTTGTTTTTTTTTAAACTACACACTGTATTTGCTAATAGGAGTTTTCTGAAGAGCAAAACAAAGGGGAAGGGAACAACATGTGTGGGTAGGTATACAGGAGAGAACACTGGTACAACCTGCTCGCAACAGAATATGTACGGTTCTCTGTTTATGTTGACACAACTCAAGAACTTAGATATGCAAGATACCAAGTCTGGAGTGCATTTATGTGAAGTTTAATCCAGCATACAATTAATATTTAATGTAATCCAACTCCAAATATTTAGAAACCATGAGTCTAATTGTCTTGAGACTTGACTTACCATTAAAAATCACTAGTTTTTTGATTGATTCAGTCACTTTCTTTGTGTTCACCTTCTGGTTTCTAAATCATTAGGCAACGTCCACACCACATGTTTGTTTGTTTTGGTCTTTTCTACAGGTGTAAGTAACAGAAACTGGAAGATTTTATGACTGTTTGCTCAGCTGATCAACTGTCTGAATGATAAATACTCAGGAAATTGTATAAAGCAGCTGGAGGTTTAAGAAAGAACTTTGAATCTTGTAAGACATGATATCACTGTAAGAGGAATGAAACACCACCCCTAAAGTTCATAAAACTTCCATTCACTTAAGTGCTGCATTTTATTGTCCTGACAGCATTTTAAATTGACAAAATTTGTCTGATAGTCCTTTGATAATCAAATCATGGTAAACATGCTAGTCTTCAAGACAAAGCTAGCACATTCTGCAGAGAGGTTGAAAAGAGCTCCAGCGACATAACAGGGTCAGGGTGAATCTAATACAAAAAGCAGATTCTCCAGCCCATGGCTCATGTCATTCTGCAGACTTCGTCTACGCCACCACTGAGGTACTGTCCCTCATACACAGTCACTGAAGCTTTGAGTGAAATTCCATTTCAGACAAAGGAACGTCGCAAGACCAACCTGGCTTTGGCCTTCTGCAAGGGTTAAATGTAGCACCTTGAACAAATGTCCCAGAGGATAAATTCCTCCTTAAAAAAATTAGCCAGATAAGATAAGACAGACAGGAAGTCAGTTTTCAGGATTAAAAAAAAAACAGAGGAACCAAAGAAACCAAAGGAAAAAAAATCTCCAAATTTATTCAAACACAGAAATTCCTTTTGTCTCACAGCTTGATTCTTTACTAAGATAACCCGTCATAATTTTATCTTTACACAAGTTCTTCATGGTGATTTCTGTAATGAAGTCAATGGTTTTTTCAAAAAAAAAAGGGGGTGAGGGAAGAGAAGGATCATTTACACTAACAAAATTTGAATCTTTCAAAAATCCTTCTACAGTGCACAAGTGAAAGCAGAAGATAGGAAAGGTATACATTTTCTAAAAGGGATGGTTGGTCATTTCTCACAAATATGTTTGGTTTTCTTTAACTCACCTTGGACTCGGGAAGAAAAAAGCATAACCCAGGTTCCCTGATTCTCAGATCTGACCGCCTTCAGAAATGGTTTCAAAGGGCTTTAGTAAAAGAAAAATGAAGAAAAAGGGGTCAAAAGTTCTCCTCTGAGCCTAAACATCTTGTTGGGTCACAGCAGGTGAGGGTAATTTCTGTAGCAAACAGAAGAGAAACAAATTCAATAACTGGCAGTACGTGCAACCACATCTGATTCACCAATAAAATGGTTCTTTATAAGGGGGTTAACTGGGAAAAGCAAGCGGGAGGAAGGTGGGGTGAGGTCTGAGTTCCTGCTTCTGAACCATGCAGCTCCTGTTCTCCATCATGCACTCTAATACGAGGGAATATTTAAATTTTCTTGCAATCTTATGCATATTCATACTTTCATGCTGATAACTATTCATTGGCATATTCAACCCTAATTATGAGGTCACTGCCACTTTAAAAAGATTTTCCAGTCCCCAGCCCAGGTGCATTTTCCCTTAAATATTCTATCGAATTATTTGCTTGTAAACAATCTGTATACAAAAATAAATGCAGAGATTGAATGCTCAATTGCAAAAATGCAGGTGCAGAAGAAAGCCCACCCATCAAGATGCAGTTTTCATTATGTTTTAGTAGCCTGAAGCATCCAGTTTGAACTCATATTCACTCACGCTGTTGTAATTCTGGTTGTCCCTTGGTACTGAAGTGACTAAGGCGTCTAAATCACATGAAAATTAAATCTCTTACAAGTCATTTTAACATTCTTTTTACCTATCTTTTTCAATAATGTTAGTTTAAGCAAGGCTGAACAAAAGGAATTCATTTTCTCCACCAGATTCAGACACATAATTAGGTGGAAATGTCAACTGAACTAAAATCTGATGTCATGGTTTGTACGGCTAACACAGCTTACATGATTCATATTTTTGCAAAAACATGGAAAAGAAGACTAGACACGTAGTACCTCTAATACCTGGGAGACAGCATCTTGCCCTGGAGCCATGGTAGGCTTGGCAGCAGTGAAGGCCAGCAGCAACTTGTAGTGCATCAGCAAGAGAATCACCAGACCAAGGGACATGATCATTCCACCCCAAGCAGCATTTGTTTGGCCACACCTGGAAGAGCGTCCAGCCTTCATCCCCAAATTCGGGAGGGACATTGAAAAAATGGAGAGGGTCCAGTGGAGGGCCACTAAGACACTTATAGAACGGGAGAACTTGACATATGAAGAAATGTTGGTGGAATTTAACTTGCTCAACCTAGAGGACAGAAGGATCAGGGGGAACCTAATCATACTCCACCAATACATTCAATATATTTATGGAGAAAATGGAGGTACTCGCTTTACAAGGGAGCAGAGTGACAAAAGACAACAGGAACAAGTTACTTCTGCAGAAATTCTCTCTGGATGTAAAAAAAATATTCCTCACTCTGAGAATAATTAAACATTGGAGTAGGCTGCCCAAAGAAGTAGTGGAAACTCCCTTGCCAGAAGTATTGACCATATGGTTTAATGGGGCCCTGGAAAGCCTAATCTAAAGCTCTGCTTTCAACAGAAGGTTGGACGAGATGAAGTCCAGAGGTCACTTCCAACATTTGGTGACTTTTGAATGATTCGGTTTTTCTTTTCGTTGGTATTCTTGCTCCACTTCTGAAGATCTTATATTTTTCCTAAAATTTCTCTTACTTTCTAAAATCAAGAAAGTATTTAAAGTACAAGAGAAAGAAAATGTGTGTGGTGTTTTGACGCTCAGTCCCTCTGCTGGATTTGCAAGAGCATGAAAGGGATATGTGAAAGAAAAATGAGAATGTGCTCTTTATCTGACTCAACTGTTCGTGTAATTTCCACAGGAAAGACATAGAATCATAGAATCATAGAAAATTTTGGGTCGGAAGGGACCCCTAGAGGTCAGCTAGTCCAACCCCCCTGCAGCGAGCAGGGACACCGCTAACTGGATCACATATAATGAGGCTTTGAATTTAAGCTACACTGCCTCTGGGTTCCCCCCTCCAGTTATCAGACTGCAACTTGAGTCACATTACACTTATACAAGAGTGGGATTACATTCCCCTAATGGGGCAGGATTAAGCCAAAGGAGGTGGAACAGCTTTCAAAGGAGCAACTTCAACACAGGGGGCCAAGTTCTACTCTCTATTACACACACGTGACTGTCACAGTGATTTCAGTGGGGATACTCAGGTGTAACCAGCGGTATAGTGCCTGTGTGACATGGAGCAGATGTGGAAAATCGCAAGTGCAGACTAACCATGAGCATCTCATTTTTAAATAGCCACTTTATTGCAGTGGTAAGCAACCGAGCTTTAAGTGGGACCGTGATCTACTGCACTGCATTCAGGATTAAATTTTTTTCCCATACTGGATTCACTTTCATCCTCTTGCAACAGCTACAAAATACAGCAAACCTACGCTAAGAGTCACTGAAAAGTGAGGGTGAGATTCCGGAAGGTGAGATTCTCTTCTCAGAGAGCGTACAATGTCTCTACTTGTTAAAGCGTTTGTCTCACCTCCGTCATTACAGCACCTGCAGTGTCACACCGTGTTCAGAGTTGCTTTATGTGCTTCTATTTATTTAAATTCTTGCAGTTTTAAAACTCAATGTGTCACTTTTTTCTGCCTTGGAGAATTTTTTTCTTATCTGTGCATTTCCGTTTTTGTATAAGTTAGCAAGTGTAATAAAACTGTAATGAAGATCTTTTTCTAAAGTTTTGTATAAGTAAAGCAGATTTCAACATGACTCACAATATGGAGTCATTTGGAATAGACCAGACAGACTTTGCAGTAAATTTCTTCAATATCTGTACAAGAATGTAAGTTCAACAATATCAATTCACACCAGCAATTAGCCAGAGTGCTAATAAATTGTATCATGAGTGGCTGAAGTACAGCCACGTGGAAAGTTAGGGAAAAATAACAGTAGAAAAGCAAAGAGCTAGCTGGAACACTTCTGTCCAAGCTATCTGCTGTCTAGGATCATCTCATCTGATCTGAAAGATACCATCATATGCAGAGGCTCTCAGTATATTGTTCACGTTACGTGACCATACGAGCAACACTGACAGAATGAATCACGCGACGGGCGGTGCAGCTGCCTTTCACCCAAGAGCGGGGAGCTACAGCTGTGCTGCCAGGAGCCCCCCAACCCCCAGGGAGAGCACACACTGAGAGCTCACTCGTGGCAGTGCTGCCAACCACGGTGTCACTGAAATAAAAGAGAGGAAGGGAAGGGGAAGAGGAAGGAGAAGGAGAAGGTGAATTAATCTAGCAGTAAAGCAGGGATTTGCTCTAAATGAAAAAAGTAAATGCAGGTAACCCACGTAAACTTGTTTTAAAGCTATTGTACACTACAGAAATTATAGTCATTACTTTCCCATTATTTTTATTTTTCCCAAGAAACATTCCTGTAGCTCTTTAATGAAGTAATTTCACTACCACCTTTTGTGAACTGGCTGCCTCTACATCCTCAGCCTGGTGCTACAGATTGGGAAGGTGAGAGTGGAATCCAAAGCCAGGAATAAAGATACACCAATGACATGTGTCTTAAAGTTATTGCATTAAGCTATACTCAAGCCATACTTGGACCATATTCTTACATAGTTAGAAGCCAGAAAAGAGTAGCCTCAGGTAACACTGCCATTTTACAATTTCCATGAGCCTCCAGAGGCAAGCTTCATCTCTCATTGCGCATCAGCCACCCGAGAGTTGCATATCTTACTAAAACCATCCAGCAGGAGTTAAGGGAGGCCAAAACCATAATATTAGGAGATGACAAGAGAAGCATCCTAGGTTTATGTTGAAGTGAGGTGGTATCTTTTGAGAGGGATCAGTCTGGGACCTAGAATCTGTCCAGTGCAGACTAACTTACATCATGAAGTGCAGGATAAATATTTTAACCAAAAAAGAGACAGCCTCTTCACCGTATTTTACAGAACACAAGAGGAACCATGGAGCTTCTTAAACAAAATCAGAAATACTAAGCTGCCTCCCTGCCAGGCTGTCATACAGTTGGTGCCAGACACTCCTGAATTTCTCATTTGCTGCAGCCATCTGAAACTACTTCTTCAGTAGCATATGGAGAAAGCATCACATCATTTCTCTGTAGCGTATGATGAATTCATATTCTGATTTTCATACAAAAAAGCCAGAACACACTAAGTAACAGCAGAAAACTAATACTGAAAAGCCAGTCTATTTGATAAAAATAGAACAAGAAGCGTGGAAGAGAAATATTAACTGATCATCTCTCTAGGGGAACCTGACAATGCATTCACAAATAATGTATTCATTAAAAGGCAGAGAAAAATCATTGAGAAACTAATTTTGCAAATAATGTTTGAATAGTACTCATCTTAACCCAGCTTCACACAGCTGTCACTAAAATTTATCATACCTGACTGCCCTTTACCATTGTGATTAACGCTAATAAAAAAATCCTGTGGTGTTTTATAACGTCGTCAAAAAAAAAAGAAAAGCCTGCACAGGGCAAGTGGGTGAATAAAAATTTGAAACACTGACTTAGAGTCATAAATAATGCTGATTAATAAACTGTGGTCCCTGTGATATACCTTTAATTACTCTTCCCACTGTTCCATTCACTTGGCACTTGATTGTGCATGGCTGAAATTACTGGTATTGTACCATAGGTAGACAAAGAGACACACTCAGGTCTTCTTAGGAAATACTGAATAAGACAATCTCAGTGATAGTCATAATGTATAATAATGCAATTAATTAGAATGCAACCAATGTCTTGATAGATTTAAAATCAAAAAAGACATACATGTTTTCCTCACACTTTTCTTTGAAACCTTTTTTATCCATGCCAAGTCCAAGCATTCTCCAGAAATTTTCTAAGAAATGTATAACTTCATCCAAAGCATTACTTAGGAGAACTGCCTAAGACATCTTCTGATTAGGATGGGGCAATATTCTTCTTCTCATAAGAGGACAAGAAAAAGTATAAACTCCAGGTTTATGAAGGAGTCCAAGAATGAGAGGGCTTGAAAAGTAAAATATTTAGCAATGAAGAAGAACAAAAAGGACTTATGGAGATAGCACTTCTACCACCCGTTTATGTTATACCTTTGAGAGAAATTCACTTTGGGGTGGTTCTGTTCTTCAGTATGTACTTACTTGGATGGCTGCTGTTACTCACTGGGACTGCATAGTAAGGGGCAGATATTAGTTTTGTTTTTGTATTACAATTGGATTTAAAGGTAACAAGCCTGTAATAATTCATCAAGAATACATGCCAATTAGGTCAGTCAGATATTTGTTTTGTGATCATATTGGCTTAGAAGGTCTTTATTAAACTAAGGGTTTACAGAAGAGCAATAAAGGAAATGTTGTCTTCAGATGAGCCATTACATGACACAAATATAAAGAAAGTTAAAAGACAGTATCTAAACTCTTAGTTGTAGAGATTTTACATTTTCTCCACATACCCACAAAACAATTCCAGAGGTGTCAAAGCCCAGCAGAGCAAAAATAGGAGAATTTCTTTTTTGAGACAACAAGGAGTAACTTGAGAGAATCATATCGAGACATAACACAGCCTGGGGTCATTTGAGGAAACTGTCTGTTTTATAGACATTTTATCAGGTAAAATGTTGTACTTAAAGGGTGTTGAATATGCCATCATCCCTCTTCTTTACTGCTTTGGTCCTGCTACAGAAGATGTACTTCTTTAAGAAGGCTGACCAGCGGTTACAAAGTCATGGAGAGAATAATGTAAGTACTGAACCAGGTTAGTCAGAGAAATTTTGATCAAGAGATGATACAGGAGTGGAAGACATAAGGAATTCTGTCCCTGCTGCTAGGTTAGCTGCCCTCTCCCATTATCAAAACATTAAAAAGGACATGTGTGTCAGTATCGCACCTCTGCTCAGCTTCTGCATGTAGACTGAGACCACGTCCACTTACAGCAGGAGCAAACCAGGATGACAAGAGATGCCATTATCCTGGTAACTGTGACAGCTATTAAAAAGAGATCTGTTCAAAAGGCCATGTTCAGTAACAAACAAGAACTCTCATAAATGCCACTGAACTGATCTTGGTATATCTGTAAATAGTCTGGGTGGTTTATAGTGGTAGCGGCCTCTTGTAAAGATTTTACTTGTTGAGTTCTCAATGCCCCTAATTCAATATATTTTTTTTTTCTCCAGGGGGAATAGGAGGGAAAATGCAGTTTTCATTTGAAATTTTCTTTTGTCCTAATGTTACATTGCTGCAGTGTGTGAGTGTACATTGTTGTAGCTAGTGCAGAAAAAATCCAGGCTAGAGGTAGCATTGTATGTACCACGACGGTGAGACCAGATTCCACATCCTGGATTTCATTCTTCTCTGAATTACTTTTG
>Ga0181612_149773_pt1 | contig 10870 bp, 5 predicted proteins | sample HoacroProtozoa21_FD_119630 | JGI IMG/M metagenome (GOLD analysis project Ga0181612, IMG submission 119630) | Hoatzin crop microbial communities from Cojedes, Venezuel. Combined Assembly of Gp0051906, Gp0051904, Gp0051908 | reverse complement strand
TTTATAGTCACATCTTGTCCTTTAAATCTAGTCATTAAAAATACTTACTTTTGGGGTGAAACTATTTTTTTACTGACAGAACAAATGTACCCAACCTTACAATTGAGAATTTCTGCACGGCAGCTTTACAACACCTTGAATAAATAATATTTTGAGGTAATCTGCTTACTTGAAATTGCCTAACTCAAGCAAAGCTGGTAAAATACAAATACAAGGACCTATTTATAGCATTCAGAACATACTACGTTATCCCAGATGTATAGAAAAGGCAGAAGTGAAGACAGACAAAGAAATGGATTCATATCATCCTGATTATTCACTGTGTTTAATTGAGTTATGGTACACATAATAAAAATATCTTTTTTTCCCTCATTCAGCTAACTTCCTGTGTTCTTCCTAACAAGAACAACCAGGGTTTCATTTCTTTTCAGTGCCTGCTTCTTCTCTTGGCTGACAACCGTAGATGTTGTAACTGATCTTCTCTTTCCATCTTCAAAGTCCAAATCTCTCACCTCTGCCCCTGGTGCTGATTGGGAACACCACAGGCAGGAGTGTTGCATTGGCCTGTATCTACCAGGACAATAAATCAGGCATGATGCAAACATGCAAGTAGGTAATTGTCTGCTATGTATCGTCGTCTCTTGATAGACCTGACAACAGAGAAATGCTTTGGGATATCTGACCTCTAACCTCTTCACCTTTAGTAAACTCTAGCACCAGCTCAGTCACTTGAGAAGTTGTACTGAAACTTGAATAAAACAGTCAAATGTAAGTAAATCCCGGTTACTCTTAAACTGTAGCCTGAAAATACTTCTATAAAAAACAGCATAATAATTGTGCACTAACTTTTTATATGATATCTGATTCTCAGAATTGTTCCCGTTTTGTGGCTCCTGGAGTGTCTTAAAACAGCTTATTTTACCTGGGGAAGGAAAGAGGTTCTGGCAGCCAAAGGATACAGTGACAGAAATCGAACCTGCATGTGTATGCTAAAACAATGCCAGAGTGGGCAGCGGTATAAATTGCTGGATGAGAATGGCCTTTAATGTTGTGTTTTCTCCCCTTGTATAAATGTGCCAACTGTTTCTCCTAATCTGACTACCCTCCATTTAATGAAGTGACTAAAACTGGTTGACTGTCAATTAAGTCTTACCTTATAGCAGCAAACATAGAGATTTTTGATCAGAAAGGTTCGATGGATTTTAACACATATTTGGTTGCAGAATACCTAGCACCTCAGATTAAAAGTTTGCTAGAAACAAAAGCAAACAGCGCTGTCTTGCTCCAGGTCCAATTTTTCACACTCCTTTCTTTGCTTATCCAAGACGCACAATTTCCTTCCAGCTGCTGCTACCTGCTGTAAATTATTTAAGTTCCTGCTCAGTCATTTGCATTCTGTAGAACTGAGTGTGGTTTAAGTTTATATTCAGTGAAAATTTTTAATTGGTGTGATAGAGACAAAAAAAATCCTGTCTAAATGAGATTAGAAAAGACAGTGAAATGAGAGCCTGCAGATTTCAGTGATATATAGATGACAATCCAAAAGCACAGTTCCTTAAGAAGAACCAGAAAAGGTGCAAGCTGCATCATTTCAAACCTGTTTAGCCCCTCCGAGCATATTTCACACATCTCACATGGCCCAGGAAGTAATCAGTAACAGCTGGCAATTACAACTATTAATTTCAACTGGTGAGGGAATAGTACAGTTGAAATATAGTTTATTATTGTCCATAAAAGCTAAGCTCTGCCTGAAACGTATTTCCTTAAGATAATCCCTCCTTTTTGATGCTGGATGTCTCTGATGCGGTTTCTGCCTGGTGAGGATGGTTTGCAAACACAAGTCTGAAAGCAAGAAGTCACGAATCTGGCAGAGAAGTCCTCGAATGTGGTGCTGTGTGTGACAGTTACGATAGGAAGCCTTTAATGTAGAAGTCACATTCCCACTTGTTTAAAATCTAGTAAGTGGAAAGCATAAAGGGATGTGTCAAAACCAACGATCCGATTTCAGAGCAGATATTAAAAGCTGAATATGTCAAAGCATGCTGTCAATTGAAGTAAGTGATGGAAAGATTGGCACAAGTTTGTTGTGTGTTAAATTGCAGAGCCCCCTTCTGCACTACTGCAAGTGATATTAGGCAACCGGGTAACAGCCATAAAAGATTTGGGATTCAGTCTCTCATTCAAGATTTTTGTTTGCGGTGGAATTGTTCTTTCATTTTTTTTTCTTAGCCGTAAAAAGCATTGGAGAAGGAGCTCTGTGCAGGTTCCCTTTCATCAGTTTCAGACATGAAATGAATGCAACACTGCCATTCCTAGTTTTTCGTTTGAAAAGGTATCTGGGTAGCTAGCTGCTCTCTCTGTTTTACCATGAGACTCAGGCAAAGGAAAACATTTTCTGTTCTCTTTCACTGAAAGAAAAATGAGCTAATGTGCAGTCTGTCAAGTACTAATGGATTAATTAACATTTACTTAGCTACTTTTCCTTGTAAACTTTTCCCAGGCACACTGATAAATTTAAGTACAATTTATTTTTTAAAAAAGTTTTCTAAAAGAGCAGTATTATTACCAAGGAAGTATTTGGAGATACACTGAGCAGAAAAATGAAAGTTCACGTAAATTTAGATTATCATCATAGCTGTCAGAAGCTGAAGATAGTATGATGACAGTATGATTTAAGAAGTGTACAGAATAGTGTACCAGTAACAGAAACTACTTACCAGTAATAAAGACTTGGCTCAGAGTTGCCTGTAAGCACTAGCTGCAAGGCCCAGCTTAACCCACCCCACTGACAACCTGTCCATCACAATGAAGCATCCTCAGGTGCAGAAAGGACTCTGCAGTACATCTCCGGTAATATCAGACTCGCTGTACATGCAGTGTGGATTCTTCTGCAATTTGGCAAAATTTTGTATAATGGTCCCAGAAGTTCCGAAGAAGCTCAACTGATCTTGACCTGTATTTCTACTCATACTTTCCTTGATTTCTCATCTTTTAGATCACCCTATCCATTGTGGATTATTGTTTGAAGCAAGTCATTGATCTGCATGAATTAATCAGTAAAATTATTGGTCCAAGCAAAGAAGATGTGCAAATATCCTCATGTTGTATGAACTAGATTTCATTATTGCCCAGAACCATCAGAACTTCCAAAAATGTCTTGTGTCAAGGTTCCTGTGAAATTAAATTTTAGTAGAAATGTGGGCACAATCTCAGTAGATTGTATATTTGTTTATTTTTAATAATGGGCTGCATTAATTACCTAGAAAAAGGGTTCCTGATTAAATATTTTGAGGGGTGTGAGCTTTGCTGCTACAATTGTTTCTTCCATACTGTGAAATTTTTATAGCAATCTATTCTGTTTTAGAAGAAAAACAAGGACATAAACGGCAGTTTCCCTACAAAGAATTTGTTAAACGAAACTAATAGAAAAGAAGTACAATTAGCTAAAAGCTTTAAATCAAATTTTAGAACTTGGCAGACTTCCCATTAGTCCAAACCAAGTGCTGAACAGTGAAGAATTCATTACAAAATTTGACAAGGACCTCAGGATGATTGCTAGCACATGACCAATAAATGATTTGGTATCAATCCCATAGTGACACAAAGGAAAAATAATATACTTACTACAAACCACTGAAATTAAAACATAAGACATCGCTTTTCTGTAGCTGTGATGCTTTACCCTCTAATGCTGTAATAGCTCACCGCTTCAGCAACCTCATAGGAACCGAGTGGCAACTGCTTCTGGTATTAATCCCTACTTCCTTTTGCAGGGTCTCCATGTATAACGTGGTTACACACAGCTTTTATTTTATATATATATGTGTGTGTATACTTATGTATACAGTTATATGTGTGTATATATAAAGAGTGTTTTTAATTAAAAATCTTTATTAAATAGTTGATTGAAGTGTTCTGACCTAATTAAAACAAAAGAAACTGACATTTCCAAAGATGCGAGAGCTGAGGATGGAGAGATTTCTTCACATGTCCAGAGAAAGAAGTTAATATGGCAGCCGGCATGGACTGGTCTTGGCTGGCGGTAGCATTAGCATGTGAGCCTTGGTTAATCCTGTCAGGTATCGGAGAAGCCAAGTTATAAGAGCAGAGGAGAAGCGTGAGGGCATACTAGCAGCTGACGCTGTGAGAGCTGTGGGCACACAGAGAAACTGGCGCTCAGGGCAGACTGCGAGTGCCTGTGGTGGCAACAGCCCATGGCTGGGCACTGAGTGAAGCTCTGTGAGCTGATGCAGAACTGGGTATTTGCTACCCCAGCCCATCACAGATGGGGCCTGGCGTCACTCGTGACAGCTGAGGAAAAATGGAGGGGCCCAGGAGAGGTGCAATGAAAGACAAAGAAGGGAAGGGAAACCAGCTGTAAGACAAGATGAGGAGGAAAATTTAAGAAAGGTGGAAAATTGGTTTGGAGGCAGAGGTGACTGTGTAATAATATAGAAATGAAGGATGAAAGTCATGAATTTATTACATGACATAGGGAGTCTAAGGGATAAGTGTGGTGTGGTGAAGGGGGGCAGGTCACCACAGAGAAGGATCCAACAGACACATCCCCTATTCAAAGAGTAACCAGCGTGTGGTCCCTTGGCTAGTGCTGATGACAGTGAGGAAAGATTATGTTTTAAGGGAGAGAGACAGGAGATTAGAAAAGGAACATAAAGGGAAAAGAACTGAGGAGCAGGCTGATTTTCCATAATAAGACAAATGTACTTGAGCTATTGGTAAATACGTAGCGAACAGGAGATGGATGTCCTTCCTCCCAGCCACATCAATAAACAAGATACACAGGTGAGGTGGTTGGAGTGATAACAGACAAATCCAGCAAAACTGTTGAAAAGGCAGCTGGAGGTGTAATGCTTCATGAATTTAAATTGAACATGTCTGAGAATGCAAGATTGCCAGAAAAGACTGTGAAGAAAGAAGGAAATGAGAATAAAACTTCAACAGTAATGGATGTCAGGGTCCTGATCGCACTCATGGGCTCTGCAAGCTTGCCTGCCCCCCCCTCACTCCTTGAAGGTTTGGCTGCCTGTGTTCATGTTTGGCTTTGCTGTGGTGCAGCCACAGACCAGGCTGCAGGAGAAAGAGCTTTTGGGAAGCTATGCTGAGGGCTCTTCCCCTGTGTGCATGCAGGCAGACCCTGCTGCTGGGTCCCTGCCTGTCAGGGGCAGACGGAGGGGGCTGTTCTGCAGGGGACAGCAAGGCCAGTGCCGAGGGGTATGGCATGGCAGTGCCCTCAATGGGACTTGTGCCAGCTCTTTCCAGCAGCCTGCTCTGTTCCTACACGGCTGTGGCACCTCCCAGCTGCCCTCCAATACAAGCAGCCACAAAATCCCACACAGAAATGTTAGTGTTGTCTTCAGTGCCCCAGACCTTAGGGCTAAGAGTGAAAAAGGATGCAAAACCACAGCATTTTCACATGCAAAAGTGAACCATATTTCATATCCAAAGACACTTAAATGAGTTGCATTAAATGAAATTAGATCTTTTTTAAGACACTTAAAGGAGACACTTTAAACAATATTAAAACAGTTTATCAGGTTCAATTTCATTTTGGGTGAAGAAATACAAAATCTTCAATTTTTAAAATGTGGCTGTTTAGCATACTGTCACATTGCGAATCAAACACTTACGGTACCATTCAGACTGGAACTCACAAAAAGGAATGAGAACAGCAGCATTTGCTTCTGTTCCAATGCCAGCAAACTAAGGAGCAAGTTGACAGAACTAGGATGAAATCTACCCTGAAATTAAGACATTGTTTCACTAGCTTTTTAAAATGCTTTGTGGGCCATTGCAATGCCAAAAAAAAAGAAAAAAAAGCAAGAAAGCTAGAATAAATCCCACTGGTCATAGAGAAGCTTCCGTATTAAGACCTTAAATCAAGTTAATGAACCAAACACCTCAGTGAGTTACAGTGAGCCTATATGAATAGATCTCAGCCCTAGGGCTCAGCTGTCTACCATGCAGGGCCTGGTCTGGTACAGCGTAGCTCTGGTTTGGCTCTGTACTCTTGTGAAGGTAAAAGAAAATGTGCGAGCTAAACCACACAAGATAAAAAAAGAAAACACAAAGGGTACTGGAAAATAGAGACACTGAATACAGCAACCGGACAGTGTGGAGGTGCAGTCCGAGGACCAAGGAGCAACCATGGATACCCCTTTCCTTCTGACTGACAATAGTCTGGCCAGGAAAGGCTCCACTGCTACTTCAGTGAAGTAGGGGTGAGCACATCAATGCTTAGCCTAGTAGCTTACTAGTCTTTGTTTCCCTACTGTGTACAATAGCTAATACATAATTGCTTACTCTTAATTTGCATATATCCTGCTTCTCTTTATACAAGATGAAAGTCCAATGAAAACGACCCAGAGAGAAGGTTACATATGAATTGGTGTTCCAGTCCTAATAAGGAGAATATAATATAGGATCTATATTGTCAGTGACTCGACTAGGAGAATAACATTGACTGGAATATGCTGAAAGAGATACAGCAGCAGGAAATACAACTGTAACGAGAGATTTTAATTAGTCTCAGACAGACTAGACAAATGTCATATCCGGATGTGAAGCAGAGAATTTTTAGATACCATCAGTGGCTCCTGCAAGAAGTAGAGAAACAGCTGATTAGGGAGCCCGCAGTAAGACATGTAACCCTGGGCTGGGTTGTGAGCAATGCACAGGTTCTGTTTCAAAGTGTTCCAAAGAGCGGCTCTGTAGCACTGGCCATTGGGAACTGGGAACTGGAAATACCCACAATAATAATAAAGGTCAACGGTTCACTAAACTGGAGTGCTGAGCTTCAAAAAAAGGAAACTGGTAAAATGAGGGAAATGGTGTAAAACAAAGTTGCCAAAAGGAGCAGTTCAAACCCTTACAAACGGTAAGAAGAAAATGCCTTTCTGTAAGCACAGCAGCCACATATATCCCTTTTAAGGTCCTGAATAGGAAGCTGATGGTATATCCAAATAAGGAAAATTAAAAATCAAACAAACAAACAAACCAAAAACCTAACAACTAGTAAATTCTGGCAAAGTAGATACGAAAGTACAATAAGAACAGGTGAGGAGCAAACAGTAAAAGAATCAAAATTAGTATTAAAGCCTTCTTCAAATCCAGCAGTGGAATAAAACCTTCCAGAGAGTCTGTAGGGCAAACTGGTGATCAGGATGTACAAAAGGAAGGTACAAGAAGGAGGACAAAGGCTTTAGAGGGAATTGAAATGGAAAAGTACTGAGCAGTGTTCGCTGCTGAAGAGAGCGGTAGTGCTCCTGTGACCTAACTCTTTCCTTTGCAAGGAAGGGCTCAATAAACATCTGTCTGCAATTTAAGTGGTTGTTGATAAGGCTGTGAAAACTATTGGCACCATGAACACTAAGAAATCTTCAGATCAGACAGTATCCACCCAAAAGTTTTAAGAGTGCTCGAGGAGGAAAACTTAATTACTAAGAGTGTATTGGGCAAGTCAGATGTAGTGTGTGACTCCTAATTGAAACCTTTCTTCCTATATGAGGAATGAAGGATGGCAAAATAGATGCAATTTTTTAACACCTTTGGGGAAAAGTCACAATATAGTCCTTCAGTTCTCCTTCTGCTTTTCCTCAGTCTTGACAAATTAGTTTTTCAGTTTTCAGTTACATCCTTTCCCAACTGTGTCACAATAACAGTATGCAGAAGCACAGAAGTAGTACTGAATGGTATTCTTGTAGGATATTAATACAAAGAACAGTTTTCAATCAGCTGTGTCCATTACAATTTTAAATGCCACTTCAATTAATGGCAAAAGAATTTCCAAGCTCAAAATCAGAAGGGTAAAATGCTGTACAACATTCAATGAATTTAGATATAGAGAGAATGACAGTCAAATATCAGCCATTGAAATTGGGAATTTTATTTCTTCTTTAATTAGTTCACATAGACAAGACATATCAATATTATGAGTAATTTTAGGAGAAATGTTTAACGTGAAATATTTTGCATCCCATACATAGTTAGTTTTCTTCTGATGTACTGGAACAGTAACTCTAATTTTCTGAATTAGAAATTTAGAAAATGCTAAATGCTCATCATCAGCTTTGTCCACTTTATTGAATGACAGAAGTAAGAAAGTTCTTATACCTTTATTTTCTTAATTAATAACTCTGCATGGAGTTAATTTATAATTAATTAATGACTCTGCATGGTATTCTTCTTCCCCTGTTCCTCCTGAGCTATAATATCAGATCTAATAAAAAACATCTTTTTTCCAAATGTTTGTACAGTTTCCCACTACTCCAAAGCATTTGCTGAAGTTCCCTTTCTTTTTGTAAATCAATGCTACCCTCTTCTTCTGTAAGTATTAGATATTACCTGTAAAATATGAATCATGCTTCAAAAGTCACAGGTTACAGAAGGTATAAATCTTGTGTCGTATGCCTTAATGTTACTACAGCAGCCTTCTACCCTCTTAAAGTCATGATATAAAGCCACTGTGCAGCAGCCAATGAAGATCCCTACCAGTGACACCAGCGGGAACTGAATTTACACTGTATGGACTGTTTCGACTCCCACTGGCTTCCCCACTGAAACACATCTTCAACTGGTTGAAGATGGACTTTCAAGCACACAGAGAGGCTTAGCCAGTCTCCAGGTCATCAAAGGTCTTATTGCGGACTTTGGAGAAGGAGGGTCAGGTCCATGATTAGGGTTCCCTGTGCCTCTGGGAGCATATGAACTGTGGGTCTACCTGACTTTGAAAAATATTAGGTCTAATAAAGTGTAGGAGAAAGTACTTAATGCAATAGGAAATCTGGCACATGAGAGCAAAGAGAAAGCCTGCTCATCCTTTATGTTCATGGAAGGCTTGTTGTCTAAAAAAGCACAGCGAGGCTAAACTCTAAAAGCAAAATTTTTAAAGGTCAAATGTGATTTTTCTCAGGCAGGTTTTCCTCATATCATTCTGTGTTACAAAATACAGAGCTAATGTTTCATTTCAGCTCTAAGGCATTGTCACTGGTTTCCTTGCTTTCACTCATTTCCAGCCCTTGCTGGGCAGCCAATGCATGAAGCATACTTGGGCATTGTCCTGCTGAAGTCAACTGGCTTTGCTGCTGCTGAGCTGTGTGCTGCAGCCATCCCACATCAGTCCCACAGCCGCCTCCCCCAGACTGGTGATGCCACTTCTCCACATAGGGCTGATTTCCCCTTACAGTGCTACAGGGACAGCTGAAGGTAGAGCAAAAGAAGAAAGGAGTAAATATTGAAAGGCGGCTGAAGGGGTATTAAAAAAGATCCCAATGTCAGATTGCTGTATTAATCCAAATATCTGTGAAAGCAGTTCTAATATAGTGTAGGCTTAGGAATTCGTTATTTGTTTTGCTGGATGGGTCTTACTGAACAGAGTTTTATTTTGTATAATGCCTTTCAGATCTCTAAATGGTTTCTAGAAAGAAGTCACAGGGAAAAAGCCAAAAAATGTAAGCATAGAGAAGGAAGAATTTGAGTGACCAAGTAGGCAGGTAAAGAGGAGATATATTTTTCAGACGAAATTTGAGAATTGAGTGGATGAGGCAACGATACAGAGAAATGCTTTCTGCAGTATATTTATATTACACAGAAGAGAGATTTATACATAAAAAGAGTTTTTGCAATGTGACATTTATCATGCTTTCCAGGTAGTCAGTTGCCTGACTGCATTCATATGTGAATCTAGACCCCTTGCAAGCTGAAAAAACAAACCATTTGAACTTGCAGAAACTTTTGCAATGTAGCTGGTTCTGCAACATCTTTGTTTGCTTCACCTGTGTTTTGGAATGACATCTATCATCACATATCATGGATATTTGTTTATACTTAGATTTTAATTTTCTTTTGATTAAATAATTCCTTTTTTTATTGGTTGACCACACGTTTGTTATATCATAAAACCAAGTAGAAATGCTGTAGAGAAAACATTGTCTGAAATTATATTAAGGAGTTCTAGTAATAACCATATATTCAGTGCCATACATTGGCAAAGATTATATGCTAATATTATCCATTTCAAATCACTTCATGCACAGCCACTCATTTTTTCAGGAACTACTTGACAATTTTAAGCTCCTTTGTACTGTGTGTTTTACATCTGGGTAGCTGTGGCTGAATCCTGTGTTCAGTTTCTTGAAAAGGAGGCCAAGCCTTTCCCTGGATTTATGCTTACTCCTAATTATTTGAAGGCCTACCAAGTACTGTTAAAAAAATCCTGTCTTAAAGCTTTATTTCTGAGCATACTATATTGAACAGGTCTCTGGATTTTTACTGTTTAAGAAAACTCACATATATCTGAACTCTGATAAAGTCATAAAATGGGGGCAAGGCACAGTTACAGGCTGGAGCTTCCATGTGTGCTCTCCTTGAACATCAAACTGGTAGAAGCCCGTCCCTTCATGGCAGGGCAGTGGTGCAGCCGCTTTTCTGCTCCATTACACCAAGACTGCCTGGCTGCTCGGTGGGCGGCAGGTAAGGGCAAACAGCAAAATCTCACATGGAGGGAGGGAGCGGGAGATGGGTGCTGTGCTTTGGGTTTAGAAGATCTTGGTGCATCTGGATAAGAGCAAGGCAAAGGAGCTTGTGTGGGTATCATCACACACACAGGAAGTGAGACCAGGCAGACCTGCATTTAAATTTGTTCTGAATATTTCAGGATTCTTTTTCTTTTGGCTGCGGGGAGACCTTAGAGCAACTTTCCAGTACTTGAAGGAGGCCTATAGGAAAGATGGGGAAAATCTTTTTAGCAAGGCCTGTTGTGACAGGATAAGGAGTAATGGCTTTAAACTAAGCGGGGGGAAATTTAGGACAGATACAAGGAAGAAATTTTTTACAGTGAGGGTGGTGAAACACT
>Ga0181612_147329_pt1 | contig 10870 bp, 6 predicted proteins | sample HoacroProtozoa21_FD_119630 | JGI IMG/M metagenome (GOLD analysis project Ga0181612, IMG submission 119630) | Hoatzin crop microbial communities from Cojedes, Venezuel. Combined Assembly of Gp0051906, Gp0051904, Gp0051908 | reverse complement strand
TTACCCGCAGCGAAGTTGAAGCGTTCTATGCCGCCCAGATGGATAAGAATGACCCCCATCCAATCTCATACGGGCTTAATACAAAGCTGGTTAAGGAAGATGGACAGATTGTGGAGAAGGCTTGGAAGGTGGGTGGCATCTATGGTGAGGCCATCTCCAAAATCTGTGAAGAACTAAAGGCAGCCCGTGAATTTGCCGAGAATGACCTGCAAAAACAGGGTATTGACCTACTGATTGAATACTACACCAGCGGCGACCTTCGCACCTGGGACCAATACAATATAACTTGGGTAAAGGATACCCTTGGAACCGTGGATTATGTGAACGGCTTTATCGAGGATTATGACGACCCGCTGGGCCGCAAAGCCACTTGGGAGGCCCTTGTAAATATCAAGGATATGGAGGCCTCCAAACGTTCGGATATCCTGAGCGCCAATGCCCAGTGGTTCGAGGACAACTCCCCCGTTGACCCCAGGTTCCGCAAGGAATCGGTTAAGGGTGTATCGGCCAAAGTCATTGACGCTGTTACACTTATGGGTGCGACCTACCCTTCTTCGCCCATTGGTATCAATCTTCCCAATGCCGATTGGATTCGTAAGGAGTATGGCTCCAAGTCGGTAACCATCGCCAATCTTACCTCAGCCTACGACAAGGCCGCCGAGGAACTTCCCAAGAGCATGCTAAGCGAGTTTGCCTATAGCGAGGATGAGATTTCCCGCCAAAAGATGTACGGCAATTACGCCGACGAAATCCATACCGACCTTCACGAGTGCCTTGGACATGCGTCAGGGCAGCTTCTCCCCGGGGTGGCTTCCACCGCTTTAGGTGAGTATCAGTCCGCTCTCGAAGAGGCACGTGCCGACCTGTTCGCACTCTATTATATTGCCGACCCCAAGATGGTTGAGCTTGGCATTATGCCCGCCGCAGAGGCCTACAAGGCCGAATATGACAGCTACATTCGCAATGGTATCATGACCCAGTTCAGCAGGGTTGAGCTTGGCCGCCCCAATACAGAGGCCCACATGCAAAACCGTAAACTCATCGCCGAGTGGTGCTACGAAAAGGGTCGGGATGCCAATGTTATTGAGCGCAAGTCCCGTGATGGCAAAACTTACTTTGTAGTAAATGATTACGATGCTCTTCGCGGCCTATTCGGCAAGCTCCTTGCCGAGATTCAGAGAATCAAGTCCGAGGGCGATTACGCCGAGGGCAAACGCCTAATCGAAACCTACGCCGTAAATATCGACCCTACCCTTCACAAAGAGGTTAGAGAACGTTACAAGTCCCTGGAGCTCAAGCCCTACGGTGGTTTTGTTAACCCTACCATCACTCCCGTTACCAAGGGTAAGAAGATTGTGGACTACAAGCTGGAGTACTGCTCCGACTTCCTTGGTCAGCAGCTTGAGTACGGCAAGAAGTACAAGACCCTATAGGCGGCGTGAGTGCGGCTCGCAAAATATTTGTAATCCTTTTGTTGATTTGCTTCTGCCATTGTTTATGCGCAGGGCAAGATAATCGGCAAAAGGATTATGATTTAAGGGCCGACATTGAGTTTTTAAGTAGCCCCTTATGTGAGGGTAGAAAGTCGGGAACTCCCGGAGCCTCGGAAGCTGCGATGTATATAGTTCGTAGATTCCAGCAAATGGGCTATAAGCCTAATATTCAAAGTTTTAAGGGAGGGCGTAATATTTTTGTACAGACTCCCGGGCTCCCCAAAAACGGCTACACCCTGGTACTCGCCTACTACGATGGACTTGGCTGCCCCGAAGGTCGCCTGTTCCCAGGTGCCGACAGCAATGCCTCGGGAGTGGCGGCGCTACTCTGCCTCGCCCAGAGTTGCAAAGGTCAAAAAGGGGTGATTTTCGCCGCCGTGGATGCCCATAGGGCTAATAGCGAAGGGGCCTCCGCTCTTAAGGAAAGGCTGAAGGGCAAGAAGATTTCGGCCGTGATTAGTTTGGATATTCTTGGTGGCGACAATCCCGCAAAATACTCCTATTGGAAGGATTTTCTGATTATCCTCGGTGGGGATGGGCTTAAGAACAAGGCCCTTAGCTGCAATAAGGGAGTGAACCTGCATTTGTACTACGATTATTTTGGGAGTAAGGCCTTCTCCGAGCTATTCTATCGCAAAACGGGTGACCATCGCCCTTTCTTTGGCTCGGCAGGGAGCGTTGTGGTCTTCACTTCGGGTATCACTCCCAATACCAACACCACCGCCGACACAGCGCAAAGCATTAACTATCAAATTCTTAGCCGCAGGGTTGACTTTATTGAAAATTGGGTGAAAGCCTCTAGATAGGAAGGTACCTGCGATTGGATTCCTTGGCCAACGGCTCCGGCGGATTTATTTTTGGTACAGTAGCTCCAAAAACCAAATCCGCACGTCGCTTCACTAGGCCCACGCTCCTTCGGCACCTAACGGTCGTCAAACACACGCCGTCACTAGACGCCACTTCCGCCTTGCTCGCTATTTCCCTTCGCTCCTATAGTCGCAGGCACCTTCCTATCTACGGGGAACCACTCAAAAAATTTTCAAAAAATTTTGCCAAAACAATCATTTAGGAACAAATAATGTATAACTTTGTTACAAAGTAGATGAGAAAGCTGTTTTTGGCAATAATCTTCGCAATCACAATTGCGAGTTCGGCCGCCCTTGCCCAATACGACAAGGACGTGTTTTACTTTCGTGGCAGGCAAGCCCTAGCCGACGGCAAGTACGCCGATGCCATACAGAACTTCAACGTGCTCGCAAGGCTCGACACCACCGACTACTGGAACTTCTTCTTTAGGGGCATAGCCAAGTACAATCTTGGCGATTTGCGAGGAGCCCAGCAAGACTTCGACCGCAGCATACGCATCAACCCGGTTTTCACCAACGGCTACCATTACAGAGCCATTACCAAGAGCCGCCAAGGCGAGTACGACGATGCCCTTAAAGACCTCGAAAGGGCCGTAGAGCTACGTCCAGGCGAGATTGGCATCTACTTTAGCAGGGGCGTCACCTACTTTCTGGCCCAAAGGTTCGACGAAGCTGTAAAAGACTTCGATTACTTTATAAAGAAGGAACCCAAAGAGAGCGGAGCCTTCCTAAACAGGGGCGCCTGCCATCTTTATCTAAAGGACACCACCAAGGCCCTGGAAGACTACAACACCGCAATCAAATTGGACCGCTTCGACCCCGAAGGCTACATGCGAAGGGCTCGACTCTACTCCGAAAGCGGCAGGCAAGACGATGCCATAGCCGATATCAACACGGCCATAAAGCTGGATTCCACCAATACTCTAGCCTATTTCAACAGAGCGCTAATGTATTATGAGACAAAGGATTATAACGCTGCAATGGCCGACCTCAACACCGTCCTCAAAGAAGAACCGGGCAATGCCCTCACCCTATACAACCGAAGCCTAATCAATGCTCAGGTGGGCAATTACGCCGACGCACTGGACGATATGGACAGGGTTATCAATATTAACCCGGGGAACGTGCTGGCATATTTTAACAGGGCCGCCATCTTTGTGGAAATGGAACGCTGGCAAGATGCGTTGGCCGACTATAACAAGGCCATCGAGCTCTACCCCGACTTTGCGAAAGCCTATATGAACAGGGCATACGTCGAGAGCAGACTCGGGTTCTACAGGGCCTCCAAGGCCGACTATGACACCGCCCGCCGCAAGGTAGCCGAGTACCATAGCAAGAACGCCAGCGGAGCCGCATCTTTTGCCGATACCACCAAGAAATACTCATCTCTACTTGCTCTGGACGCCGATTTTGCCAAGAAAGACTTTGACGACGAGCTGCTCCAGCATAGAGACATAGACATAAAGCTAAAGCCCCTTTACAAGTTCAGGCTTGCCCAAAACAACGAGGATGCCAACGTGGCCCTCAGCCGCAGGTTCGAAAATGCCCTGCTCGACCGCTTCAAGCGCGAAGTGCCCATCCCCGTTACCATATCCAACTCCGACTCGCTCAAGAGCTATGTGCTTCGCAGAAGCCTATCCTCGGAGCTAACGGGCGACAGCAGCAGCGGAGCGGGAAAGACCCGACTCTCCCCGTCTGAAACCAGCTTTATAAAGGGCATTTACGAGGTGCAGAACAAGCAATACAGCACTGCCCTGCAATACTTCGACGAAGCGGCCAAGCAGGCCGACACCGATGCCGAAAAAGACCGCTACGCAGCCTTTTACAAGGCATTTTACCTAATGAACAGGGCGGTTCTAAGGGCCGAGATGATAGACTTCATAGCAAGCATAGAGAGCAATGTGCAAACCCTCACCATGGACGACGCCGGCTCCACCAGAGCCAGGGTGAGCGACCACGTTCAAAGAACCTACGACTACTCCGAAGCCATAGACGACATACTGCAAGCCATAAAAATTCTCCCCGATATCCCCTACCTCTACTTTGATTTGGGCAATCTCTACTGCCTATCCTCGCAGATGGTGGAGGCGATTAACAACTACACCCAGGCCATCAAGCTATACCCCTATATGCAGGATGCCTACTACAACAGAGGGCTTGTGCTAATCTTCCTAAAGGATAAGGAAAAGGGCTGCATAGACCTCTCAAGGGCGGGAGAACTCGGGCTTGCCGATGCCTACAGCGTGATTTCGAAATATTGTGAGAGTGAAAACAATTAGAAAATGAGCAAAATTAGATTCAAATCCTTCTCTAGCGGCAGCGCCGGCAACTGCTATCTGCTGCTTTGCGAAGACCAAGGAATACTTATTGATGCGGGGGTGAGCGTGCGAAGACTCAAGGCCGAACTCCAAAAGGAGGGCCTAAGCGTCGACAACATACACTCGATACTTGTTACCCACGACCACATGGACCACATTCGTTCGCTGGGGTCGTACTGCAAGCATCTAAAAAAGAGCGTTTGGATGACCCGCAAGCTCCGCAGCTCGCTTGCAACCCATTGGATGACAGGCGAATACCTAGCTCCCGTGGTACATAATCTCAACGACGAAGGCTGGACCGAGATAATCCCGGGTCTGGTAAAGGTACGCTATTTTATAGTGCCTCACGATGCCAGCGAAACGGTGGGGTATAATATAGACATAGACGGCTATCGCTTTGTAATCATGACCGACCTTGGGCACATTACCGACGAGGCCATCTCCGCCGCAAAACAGGCCAGCACCGTGGTGATTGAATCCAATTATGACCTGGATATGCTTCGTAGCGGCCCCTATCCCCCAGAGCTTCAGGATAGAATCTGCGGAGGAAACGGGCATCTTAGCAACGAAGAATGCGCCGATGCCATAAGGGACTTCTCCCACCCGGGGCTAAAGAACATCTTCCTCTGCCATCTAAGCAATAATAACAATACCCCACAGGCGGCCCTTGAAGCCAGCGGAAAGGCCATTCAGGGCACTGATATCAGACTAATTGCGCTCCCCAGACAAACCCCTACTCCAATTTTTGAACTTTAGGGGAAATTTCGCTATATTTGTAAGATATGAAGGATTTTATGAAACTGCTCAAGCGCTATATCCGCCCGTACAGAAAGTACGTTGGCGCTTCAGTGCTTCTGAATATACTCAGCGCCGTCTTCAATATCTTCTCTTTCACCCTGGTTATCCCCATTTTGAACATCCTGTTCAAGATTAATGACACCGTGTACGAGTTCATCCCCTGGGATAGCCCAATGGGCTTCAAAGAGAAGGCCCTAAACAACGCCTATTGGTTTGTAAGCCAGTACATGGAGCATCACGGAGCCATGATTACCCTGATTTTGCTCTGCGTGTTCATGGTGGTTATGACCCTGCTCAAAACCTCCTGCTACTTCGGCTCCAGCGCCGTCATGGTGCCCATCCGCACAGGCCTTGTAAAAGACATGCGCATGGAAATCTACAACAAGATTCTCTCCCTCCCCTTAGGCTTCTTCAGCCAAGAGCGCAAGGGAGATATCATCGCCCGAATGAGCGGAGACGTGCAGGAAGTGGAGAACTCCATCACAGGGTCCATCGACATGCTGATTAAGAACCCGATTCTTATCATTTTCTATCTGGGAACCCTGGTTTTCATATCTTGGAAACTCACCGTGTTTGTAATCATATTCGCCCCTATCTTCATTTGGATAATGGGCGTTGTGGGCCGCAACCTTAAGAAGCAATCCACTGAGACTCAGACACTTTGGTCTGATACAATGAGTCAGGTCGAAGAGACCCTCGGGGGCCTTAGGGTAATCAAGGCCTTCCTTGCCGAGGGTAAGATGGCAAAGCGCTTTGCGGGCATCACCGAAGCCATGCGCCGCAAGAACAATAGGGTCTTCACCCGTCAGGCGCTGGCACACCCGGTGAGTGAGTTCATGGGCACAGCGATGATCTGTGTGGTGCTCTGCGTGGGCGGCTCCTTCATTCTGGGAGGCAATTCCTTTATAGACGCATCCACCTTTATCTTCTATATGATTATCCTCTATAGCGTGATTCAGCCCATAAAAGACCTCTCTAGGGCAGCCTACAACATCCCCAAGGGTCTGGCGAGCATGGAGAGGATAGATAAGATTCTGGATGCAGAGAACCCCATTAAGGAGAGCGAAGGTGCCAAAGTGCTGGACTCTTTCAACGACAGTATAGAATTCCGTAACGTAAGCTTCCGCTATGAAGATGGAGGCAAGCAGGTGCTTTCGAACATCAATCTTAAAATCAAGAAAGGCCAAAAAATCGCCCTTGTAGGGGCTTCCGGTGGGGGTAAGACCACTCTGGTAGACCTTATTCCCCGTTTTTACGACGTAAGCGAGGGTCAGATTCTACTAGACGGGCAGGATATTAGAGATGTGAATCTCGACTCGCTTCGTAGCCTAATGGGCAATGTGAACCAAGACCCCATCCTATTCAACGACACCATCTTTAACAACATAGCTTTTGGGGTAGAAGGTGCCAAGGCGGGAGATGTGATAGAAGCCGCCAAGATTGCCAACGCCCACGACTTCATAATGGAAAAGGAAGAAGGGTATGAAACCGGCATTGGCGACCGGGGAGTTAAGCTCAGCGGAGGTCAGCGCCAGCGCCTCAGTATAGCCAGGGCCATACTCAAGAACCCTCCCATCCTCATTTTGGACGAGGCGACGGCAGCCCTCGATACGGAAAGCGAACGCATTGTGCAAGAGGCTCTTGAGCGCCTGATGAGCAACCGCACCACCATTGCCATCGCCCACAGGCTCTCGACCGTAAAGGATGCCGACGAAATAATTGTACTAGATTCGGGTAGAATAGTCGAACGTGGCAAGCATGAAGACTTGCTCGCCTTGAACGGCTACTACCGTAAACTTCATGACATGCAGGCTCTATGACAACCACAAAAACAATACTTGCAAGGGTTCTACTGCTTATTTACCTGGCGGCAATCGCCCTAATCTGCTTTATGAGCGCAGAGAATATCCCCAGCATACAGAGAGAAATGTTTGGTTTTCCCACCGATAAGGTGGTGCACTTTGGGATGTTTCTCCCCTTCCCCATTCTGGCTTATCTAGCCTGGGATCACAGGAGCGACAAACTCTGGAGTCCCTTTGTATCAGCGCTTGTAATACTTTTGTTAGGAGCAGGCATAGCCTACGGCACCGAGCTGGTACAAAAATATCTGCCCACCAGAAGCATGGACCTGAACGACTTCAAGGCCGACATGTTGGCTCTGTGTATTACCACCTTAATTGTATTTGTTGTAGACATCACACATCTTAAAACAAGGAAAAACAGATGAAAAAACTTTGGATAGTTGCTCTTCTTTCTTTATTGTGTTTGAGCGCAGGTGCTCAGGTAAAACAAAAGGACTTCAAGGAATGCTGCGACTCGCTCACAGCTCAGGCCAGAAGGCGCTTTGGAGTTAAGGGTAGCGTAGCTCTAACCAAAGTAAAAAGCAAGGACAACAAGATTGACCTCTATTTCGACAGGAGCTTTTCCGACTTCCCTTGGAAGAGCGAGGATTTAAAATGGTTTAGGGCAAAACTTCGGGAGTTCTGGCCCAAAACATACAAGAGCTATTCGGCAGGTACCATATTTTGCCAAGACGCTGAAATAGAAGACCTTATAACGCCGAGTATAGAAAATTCCGGCAAGAGCGCAGGTTATAAATACTCCTACACCGAACATACTACCAACCCTTGTTTTGTGCGCCCCGCAGGCGAGAGCAAGTACCAAAAGGGCATGGCAAACAGGGTCATAGCCCTTTGGCAAAGCCACGGGCTGTTCTACGATGCAGGCGAAGGACGATGGAACTGGCAGCGCTCCCCAAACTGGCGCACGGTTGAAGACCTCTACACCCAGAGTTACGTACTCCCCTTCCTCATTCCCATGTTGGAAAATGCGGGGGCCTACGTGCTGACTCCAAGGGAGAGAGACACTAATATTTATGAAATCATCTGCGACAACGACCCTGCCTATAGCGGAAGCACCAGCAAGGAAAAGAGCGACTGGGCCGAGAATTTCAGCGAGGCCCTCCCAGAGAGAACCCATGGCAAATACTCCGAAAAAGGCAGCTGGAGCAGCGCAGGAACGGGGTTTGCCGATGCCAAACAGTACTATAATTACGGAGAGAACCCCTTTACAATGGGTACCGCCCGCCAAAGCGACGGAGCGGCATCGGCCCGTTGGACTCCTGACATCCCAGAGCGAGGAACCTACGCCGTTTACATCTCCTACAAGAAGGTTGAGGGCAGCACAAAGAGTGCTAAATACACCGTAAATTATCTTGGAGGCAAGAGCCAATTCATTGTGAACCAGAACGTTGGCTCTGGCACATGGATATACCTTGGCAGCTTTGAGTTCGACAAGGGCACCAAGGGCTATGTGAGCGTGGAGAATGGAGGAGAAGGGGTGCTTACCGCCGATGCCGTGAAGTTCGGCGGCGGCATAGGCAAGGTAGCCCGCGACGGAGTGGTATCGGGCATGCCGGCATACACCGAGGGAGCCCTGTACTGGATGCAGTGGGCAGGGGCCGACAAGAGCCTGTTCGAAAAATGGGACGGGGATTATACCAAGGATTTCGCAGGCAGAGGAGCCTGGGTAAAATGGATGAAAAATGGGCTAAAGGTGCCCTTTGACCTTTCGCTAGCCTTCCATTCCGATGCCGGAGTAACGCCTAACGACTCAACCATAGGAACGCTTGCGATTTACACCCTTAAGGCGGATGATTCCCGAAAATTCACCAACGGCAAGGACCGCATGGCCTGCCGTTTGCTGGGCGATATGATTCAAACCCAGGTGGTTAACGACATTCGGGCCGACTTCGATGCCGACTGGACCCGCCGTGGCCTCTGGGACCGTTCCTACTCCGAGAGCCGCACCACCGATGTGCCGGGGATTATACTTGAACTCCTTAGCCATCAAAACTTCTCGGACATGAAGTTCGGCCACGACCCGAGGTTCAAATTCACCGTCAGTAGGGCCGTATACAAAGGCATGCTAAAATTCCTAAGTTCTTGGTACGGAACATCTTACGTGGTGCAGCCGCTCCCAGTTGGGAACTTCTCGGCCATATTTGCCGCCGATTCCGCCAAGCTGAGTTGGAAGCCCATTAGCGATGCCAAAGAGCCCACCGCAACCCCCGAAGGCTATATAGTATACACCAAAATAGACGACGGCGGCTGGGATTCGGGAGTGGAAGTTAGGCGGCCCCAGTATGCCGTTCCCATAGAGCAGGGGCACATCTACTCCTACAAGGTACAGGCCTTCAACAAGGGCGGCAAGAGCTTCCCTTCGGAGGTGCTGAGCCTTGGAAAAGCCAGCGACAAGGCAAAGAAAGTGCTGGTAATCAACAACTTCGATAGGATGTCAGCCCCCTCTTGGTTCGATTCCGAAGCCTATGGTGGGTTCGACGACGAGATGGATAGCGGAGTGCCCTACATGAGCGATATAACCATGATTGGCGAGAATTACGAGTATCGTCGAAACAGGGAATACGTAAGCAATTACTCCCCCGGATTCGGTGGGTCTTACTATAATTTCGCAGGCCATAAATACGCAGGCAACACCTACGACTACCCCTACCTGCACGGCAAAGCCCTGATGGACTTAGGCTACTCCTTTAGCTCGCAGAGCAGCAGAGCCTTCTGCGCAGCTCCCGACACCTCGGCCTTTGCACTGGACATTATCTGCGGCAAGCAAATCAGCACCGTAACGGGCAGGGCCGACGGTCCGGTGCACTTCCAGGTATTCCCAGCCGCCCTTCAAAAACAGCTTAAAACCCTGAGTGTCAAGGGAATGCACATTCTAATTTCGGGAGCTAACATTGCCAGCGACGCTTGGGACGAGGTTTATCCCTTCGACGGAGACGCACGCAGAATCCAGAGTTCGTATCAGCGCAATGCCCAGAATTTTGTGCAGAACTATCTAGGTTACAAGTGGGTAACTTCGAGGGGCTGCCCCGACGGTGTGCTTCAGAGCGGCAGCAAAATTTTCAATCTTTACAACGAGAAAAACGAGACCCGCTATTGCGTGGAGAACCCCGATGGCATACGCCTGGCGGTGAAGAAGGGTAAGGCGGTGCTGAAGTACCCCGCCACCAACACCAGCGCCGGTGTTGTGGCCGATATGGGGAACTACAGGGTAGCGGCCTTTGGCTTCCCTCTGGAATGTTTAAAGGATAATGCCGACATGAAGTACCTGATTCGTTACTCCATGGATTACTTTAAGGAGGCACCCGCACCTAAGAAGGATACCCCCTCAAAATCATCTAAAGGCAAGAAAAGAAAATAAGCCCCGTTAACTATTGCGGTCTACCACCTCGGCAAGGTCTCGAACCGGCCTGTCGGCATAGCGTCTGAAGGTGGCCCTACAAAGCGGGCATGCGGTAACTATCACGTCGGGCCCAGCTATGGTAAGATTGCGTAAAGCATTCTGAGTCATCTCTTTACGGGCCTCGAAGCCTAGT
>Ga0181612_115177_pt1 | contig 10870 bp, 7 predicted proteins | sample HoacroProtozoa21_FD_119630 | JGI IMG/M metagenome (GOLD analysis project Ga0181612, IMG submission 119630) | Hoatzin crop microbial communities from Cojedes, Venezuel. Combined Assembly of Gp0051906, Gp0051904, Gp0051908 | reverse complement strand
GTATTAGCTTGTTGTGAGGAACTCTATTGGAACCTGAGACACAATACTCAGGGACAATAACAATTCTTTGTGTGTGTGGACTTTTGCTTACAAAGGCTGTCTTTCTTGAGCATCTGGGAATGCTACCCCTCCACCAAGATCATGGCTCTCAGCCACCCCTGAACCTATTCATCATCACAAACAGGAATAGCAAGCACAGTCTTTTCAGGCTTTTTGTATAGGATTATGGACTCCTGGCTCTTTCTAAAAGCAAACCCGCTTTCCCTCCCAGTCTCGCTCTGGCTTTCCTATTACCATTGACCCTATCAGTCTATCTGAGACTACATCTTCAAGTGCGTGGGCATAAAGGCATCTTCCTACAGGCAGTTACATTTCTTTCAGTAGATTTGTATGAAAATGGAGTTGTAATCATAAAAGTGATACATTAGCACTACTGTCATATTTCAGCAGATTACTCAAAAGTAATTACATAGGCCAAAATGAGTGTGTAATAAACTCTGAATGTTATTATTTCCAGTGTACAGTAAGCTTGATATGAATTTAAAAAGATACCAGTTTAATTATCTACTTAACTCATTACAGTCATAGATTAACATAAACAATTGGTCTGGTGGCAATCTATTCTACTGAAGCATTCAGTGTCATTAAACAAAGGAGATTTCTCAAATGTAAAGGTTTATTAGTGCAGACTTTCTACTGTATCTTGATATTCATCAATAGGGCTAACAGTATTGGATAAACTTAACTCAGTTAATTACTTGTTTTTTCATTCACATAGTGATACTTCCATTACTCTACAGGGAAACTGTGAGAATAATCTCAGTATGCTGAAAGCAGTGAAAATGATTCACAAACTAAGTACAGGTTCTCTAAAAGGTGTTTTTCCTCTCCCGTTCGCTTACTATCACATGATAAGACAGTTATACTATTCTATTCAGGTCAGTCTGAAGAAGGTAAAACAGTGATATTATACAACCATCTTCAAACCACTCAGTTCAAAAGAGATGAAGTTAAAGGAGAGAAAAGCACAAACCTTCAAATAGCAAGTAATTAATTCAGGGACTTCCAGTTTTATGGTTTGCAGAAGAGGAACATTTGGAGTCAGGGACAGCTGAAAAGAGGTTACAGTATACACAGTCTCTCTACATTACGGAGCGTAGGAGTAAAAATATGGAGATTTCTTCTGGGACTGAGGAAAAAGGGCATTAAAACGTAACATGAATTTTAAATACTTGCCATTCTGACTGCTTCCGTAATTCTGCAAGCTGGTGGAGTCGCTTGAGTGCTTTTTCCTGTTTCTTCTCATCTTTCCACGACTTTGAAGCCACATTTCGAGCAAACTCCCTTTGTTTTAAATCTTTCAATCTCTGTATGATAAAGAACAAAAAGAGAAGGGATTAAATATGTATACAGCAGATGCATTTCTTCTTACTCAATTTATTTTATTTTGATGAAGTTAGTATGTAAATGGAGAGTAAATATATACTTAAAATGCTATCATCCTAAAATGAGATTAAAAATGCTATTTTTGCCTAACAAAACCACATGATTGGGCCATCACTATTTAGCAGGTATATACAACATATGAATGATAGCTGTTCAGTTTCTTATGAATACACAAATATTCTGTTGTGTACAAATACATACACAAAACTAGATTCCATTTAATGTGGTCAAAATTTTAATTATTTAATTCAGTCAGTTGGAATTTAATCCGTAGGCATATACTGGAATAAAACTGAGCTCGTGTGTGTAATATATTTTATAGATCTCTGCACTTGCACATGTATGCATGGATATATGTGTGCTTTGGTGTTGATTTTGTAGCTTTTTAAAACTGCATTTTTTTTTTCAAAGGGAAGAACTACTGTCTGAAATATTTGATCAGGAAACTCTTTTATGGTTATTTTCACTATTTTTTTTTTATCTACTCAGACATCTATAAATCAGGTAATTCCTGTTGGAGAGAGCAAAATTCTTTGCCTTCATTACATTTTTTATTACCTGGTTTTGCCCTGCTGACAGTATAAGGAAAAGTGAAGAAGAAGGCGGCATAAACAAAAAGTGTCAAAAACATCCTCTGCAAAAAAAAAAAAGTGGTGCCATCTTGCCTTTCAGTTCACTGTGTTCTCTATGTGTTCTCTAGGACTCAGTAGGTCATGTCCAACCTTACAACTTCCTGGTTCAGGTCCATGTTTCCATGCTCCATGGCAAAAATGCCTTCCACCCTTCACCACTTCTCCAGGGCTGTGGTGTGTGGAGAAGGCAGGTTTACAAGCCAGGAGGGAGCTCTGGTGCATTCAGCCAGTTGCCCAAACTGGAAATCCTGAGGACCAGGACTGAGAACTGAACTGCTGCATCCACTTCCCCTTGGTCTGGAGGTGGCCCTCTGCTCTTCTGTGAAATTCAGAGCTATAATATCGACTCCGGGAAATGTTAAAATTTCTTGCAAGCTAGACTTGGAGAATGACATTAGTATTACAGTAATTTTTAAATTGCTGCTCAACTGCCAGCATCTGTGTGTACTTGCCTGTCCACCAGCACCTAAAAATCAACATCCTAATCACTGCCATCATCTCACACTGTTGTTTCCCTATAGCACGGCCAAAAGCTCAGCAGGATAAATTGGAGGCTGACACAGCATTGCTGCAGCAAATATTGCTTTCTGCAGCTTAGGTATGTGGAGCAGTCTAGCCACGCACAGATCTCTGCAGAGGCCAGCAGGCATCTGTGTTTGAGAAACAGGGCTGAAGGCAGAGAGTCCTCGATCCATGGGGGTCAAGAGAATGATAAGTGCAGGTGAGAGAACAGCTTTCTGGAGGACGCCTAGATTTTGTCAGTAGAGGAAGACAGAGCAAATAAGTGAAAACCACTGTATGGTTGCTTTACACAATCTAAAGAGACGGCAGCTTCTTTTTCCTCCAGCTGAAATGAAGTCATCCAGTTAGTGGTGATGGCATAATATGACAGAGGCATGGAGGAACCCTTGCTGGAAACAGGCCGTACAGGGTCCATGATTACATTCTGTCAGAGTGCTGGAAAGCTGAAGTGGATATCTCCCACCACTGTCACATCAGCTGTCCTTTAAGTATGGGATTTTTTAAAAAGCCAGATAACATCTGTGAGAGAAAAATAAATAAAAGCTGGAAGAGTAAGAGCAGAAGTTTCTTTTCTGCTCCCAGCCTTCTGGACCGTAAGACATGTGCCTCTGAGCACTGACCTGGAGATGATACGCAGAGCTGGGCTGCCCAAGAGTCAGTTGCTCAGGGAGCTTAAGAGCTGGCTGCCAACCAGCCTTATGTCTCTGCACAGGCAAACTCCATTGGACGTGGAAGAGAAGGCCAGAAGGGCAGTTGATCAGGGAACTGGTGTACCACCAACTAGCAAGAACTGTCCTGCTGGTGCCTGTTGAAAGTTTAGCTGAACTCATCAGAAATATTAACAGTCTATCAAATCTGTATGTTTCTCTGGAAAGTTTCTATCAACACCAACATAAAGTACACTTCACTGAACCGGACTCTCGACAGCTGCAAAGTCCTCTTTGAAGCTCTTCGGCTTCAGTTCTTTGGAAAGAAATGGTTGTTCCTCCACATTTTTAGCTTTTCTCCTGTCCCCTTACACACCCTCCCTCCCTGTTCACTTGCCCCTTCCCAGGCCAGTCATATAAAGCTCCATTCCCTCAACCTCATTCCCTGCAATCTACAGTAAAACTGATGCATATGTAAGACAATGTTACTTCTGGGTCAAGAAAGAAGCTTTTAAAATAATATGTTAAAGCCAAAGCTGTAAAAGAAATCAGAGAATCTTCCCAGAATGAATCCACATTTTCTGTCACCTAAGTAATATTTACAAGGTTGTAGAGATATTTAAGCAGTAAAGATCCTCTCCTCCATAGAAAAACATAGGTAGTCTTGAGTCTTATTAACATCTTCAGTGTGAAGAAAGGGCAAAGAAACATATTTGAGAAATGTCCTTTAGTGCTGCTTGCTATGTTTTAGCTGTCACCGTGAGCTGTTCAGTATCACACATAAAGCATTCATGAGGAAAACCAGAAACAGTTTCTACCTGTCAAGCAAACAAAGAACAATGTGAAAGCTAGTGCTGTGGAGTGCAGGTACTGCAAAGCAATGTCATTTCACTTCTTTGACAGCTAGGATGCTAATCAACAAAGCAAATGGACCAACACTAAGAATAGAAGTTCTAGCAGTATTTTTTGCTCTCTAATGACATACAGCATGTGTCAAGGAAGTAAAGAAAAGAATAAAAAAAAAATGCAGGTAAGCATAGCAGACAACTCATCAACTGGAGATGAAATCCAAGAAAATAAAAGCATCTACAGTCTGAGCAGAGCAAGGGCTCTCCCTGCACATCCTCTCATCAAAACAAAAAAAGCTGCACTGCCAGAGCTCTGGTTAGGCATTGTAAAGAAGTTTGTCAGCTGTCTTGGATAGACCGTGAGACTGCCCACTGAACCTGCAAAGCCATGGTTTTCCTCACTAATAACCCTCCTGACAGGCACACAAATATTTTCTGCAGGTGGTGCACAACAGCATGCAGCTGAGCAGGTACCTGAATGACAACCCTAAGCTCAGCATGTGTGCTTGCAAATTAACATCACTTTACACGGCAATTGCATTTTTCATGTAATTAGGTACTTAACTGGGCATCCAAATAGAGGCGCGTGTAATAAATTATGATTTATTTAATAGCAGTCTTATGCTCTGTCCTTCATCTGCTAAAAATATCATTGCCACAGAGTTATATTTCATTTTTAGACTCATGGTCTATTCTTTCTCTGGTTTTCATGTACGTGTGCACATGGATGTTGCCATATCTAAAAGTAACCCATCTCTTTTTTGTAAACACCCACACAGAATATTAAAAGACTACAAAATAATATTCATTGTTATGGAAAGATTTCCTTACATAACCAGGCCTGAGTCATGTTGGCTCCTCTGTCTAAGACCCACTCAAAAACTGCTGAATCTCTTTGTTTCCTCCTGAATTCTGGTATGAATCATCAGGAGATCCAAATGAGTTAATGGAGCTGCATCTTCACTACCTACTTTTGCTAGACATGAAATATCACTGGCCAAATTCCTATAGTTTAGCAATTTCTCCCCATTTTTAATGTGGGGTTGTTTTTGTAAAATTGTCACTTTATTGTGGCCAGTGCTTGCTTTTCACTGATCTACGAGCACCTGTAACATACTCACTGCTGGCTGCATTTGCAGTACCGAGATTACTTTATTTCCAGAGTTATGATCCTGATTTTTATTCCTCCTTGTGCAGGTGAAAGTTTCTCTGGATTACTATTTATCTGATCAAATTTAGATGCCTACAGTTGTTGCTTAGATTTTCTTTGCAACCACTGGAAAGAAATAAGCACTTGTAGGGACCTAATCACCTCTGCTTAAAGCAACTGTCTAAAACAAGTGGGGTGAAGTGAGATGTAAACATATTTCTTTCTTTTCATTGTGACCAGAGGGTATTAAACGTGGCTATTTCAGACATAGACTCCTTAGAGACAGAGCAAATTGGTGCTATTGGTAGATTTTCATTGCTACAGATAACATTCATGTCTACAGGTTGCATAAAAGAGTACCTCGTATTAGCGTACTTCTGGCACATGTAATAGAAAGAAAGTTGAGGAAGACTTCTGGGCTTTTTTCTATAAATCATTGGTGAGAATACAGAGAAGGTTTTCACAATCTGCATTTCCCTGCCAGATTTGCCACCCCTCTTTCTCCCGGGAGTCTCTGGCTTCAGGAACCATTTTTTTCTATATTGCTCTCTCATTCTCTCTCCCAATTTGAGGACCACAAGAACACAGTACTAGGGGACTGCTCTGCTCCTTTTGAGCATTCTGCCAGGGGCCATGTTCATCCCATTTAATAAATCTAACAGGGGTTCTCCATATGACTGTACTTCAAATGTTGGCGCAAATAAGTGTTGCTGCAAGTACACTGAGAAGAAAATCTTCTTATTCACACTAGTGTAACTGCATTGATGTAAATAGAAATCAGCTTTGGGAAAATAATATAATTTTGTATGCGTAAAATCAGAATATGCCAGGTTAGTATAGGTTAAATAATTTTTTCCACTTACATTTAGACTTTGTTTTTCCTCCAGAACATCATTCAAATTGCAACCTCCAAAATATTCATCATTCTGTAATGCATTGTAGCCCCAGGTAAAAAAGTGGTATGCACCTCTGCTTTCTTCAGTCATCATTAGGTATATGTCTCCTGTCATATTTAGAGACCCTTCTCTGAATCTAAGTCCATGAACTAATGTGAGTGTTTGAGTGTCTGATTAGCTTTAAAGATTGTTTTTCACTTTGCTGAAAAGATCCTTAATTAAGTTCTAAACAAATTCACCATAGAAGGGTTAAGTGAGGAAAAAAAGGAATGTGATTTTCAGTACTTGTTCTCTCACCTGTAACCCTAACATTGGAACCAATTACATTATTTGCAAAATGAATTCACACTGCAAACCATCAGATGAGAAAGATAGTTACTAGAGAACTTAATTAGACTTTATGTCTGAAGCTTACAGTATTAGCTCTCTAAGTCAAAAGGAGGAAAGAGCAACAAAGGAATTTGCTTTTACTGTGGTAAATAAAATTCTACAAATAAATTGGAAAGGCTATTACATACAGGAAATAACCATGAAGATATGAAGCTCAAAAACTAGCTGATAAATTTTCATTTGTTTTACCCATCAATAGCTACAGATCACTTTGAATTGTGTGACAGTAATAATTTTTTGGAGTAGCTTGTGTTATAGTCAATCTTGAGAGATTCCATATTGTTAGTGGGAGTGAATGGAAAGTCAGAAAGAAAAAATCCTGGTATGACTGGGTTAGGGAATGAGATGATAGCAGGAGGGGGGAAAAGTCAGTCCTCAGATGTGCCCTGGAGAATCCGTCTATCAGTGAATGAGATGTTGATCACAGAACCAACCAGAAGGATAAGATACAGATGACTGTTCGGAGGGCTTGTTTTCGCATGTCTGTGTAGAAACTCTTGTTGAGTCTGTATAGAAAGATGGTATGATCTAGTGCAACGGGTCTTCATGCCAGAAACCATCAAGACCCGCTAATGTTTACCTGTGTCTTTTCTGTGGGAACTTCTTACTGTTCAACCAAATCTGCAAATATTCCTGCTAATTAAACTGATTTCGTCCATTGCTGGATGAAAGTACCTCCATTTGTACTGCTCATGAGAATCTCCCGAGTAAAGTTAAAATAGATGGGTTTCATGGGGGCATTTCCATATGGGAGAGGACAGAACAAGAACGTTGTGGGAGCAACTCACTGAAGGCCTGAGCTATTTGTGGATCCAACATATGCTCCACTGGCCATCCATGTTTACATCAGTTCCAATGAACTTATTTGTCATATGCTCCAACAAGCTGGCTGCATGCTGTATAATTTGATTAGACATATTCAGTGCCACTTCAGAATACAGTGTAATTTACCTAGTAAACGCAACACATTTGAATGATAAGAAGTTTGGGACAGGGACTGTATCTGCACTGCATGTCCGTTTATTACCTCGCTCATCAGCGTGTTGGGCTCTCTTTCTTAGCCAGAGAAAAACATCATCTCATATATTTTATTTCTTTTTCCTTCTCATTTAAGCAGCTTAAAGAGAAGAAATGGGTATCACAGACCCTGTGCAAGAGTAGCTCCTTTCAAAAGTTTCAGTACTTCTTGTAATCTTATTTTAAAAATACTTAAGCCTTTTCCACATCTTTTTGAAGCCTGTCTCATCACTTTTTTTTTTTCTTTGTTCTAACTGTAGCAGGCAGAACACAAAATCAGCTACATTTTAGGTAAAAGAGTGAGAGTCTGAATTATCCAAGATTTTAACAGGCAAGTCCAAAGCCTGGCCTTATACTTTCTTCATTGTGGTCATCAAACTTTCAGAGTAACAAAATGATAGCAGAATGACCGTACTTAGATTTTTACATAGCACTTTCTATAGACAGATCTCAGGCTTCTCATGAAACAACTATCTTTACCATGATATCATTTTACAAATAAAGAAATGAAGGCAAAGAAAGATGGAGTATCTTGTGAAAAGGGTGGGGCGGAGGCTGAATCAGCACTTAAAGATATATGTTTAATTACCACATCTATTTGTAAGCCCATTGAAACAAGAGGAAAGGTGCCAGACATCTGAATTAAGCCTAAATTTGATTTACCTGTGTAGTCAGTTGATTCTGGATAACTGTGATAGTGCTGAGGGCACAACAATAAAGCATAAAGCATAAACCTATTACACACTATAGTGCTACGTCCACAGGTTCACATAAAAGAAAGTTGAGTCAGCAGACCACTACACAGTGACTTTGAAGAGCTGTACCAGAGAACAAGATCATCACTAAAAAGAGTCATTTTAATATGTACTTGAGATAAATGGAGTGTTGCTTATAGCTACCACTCACTGCACTTTAGATGAAAAGACATGGTCAGGGCAAACAGGGAAAAATAATAAGTGTGTGAAGGATATTAAAGGCACCTATAAGCAGAAGCCTCGTCAAATATCTCAAGGAAGTAGAATATTGCTCTTTCTAATAGGATAAAATAGTTATCCATAAAAAGCATTTTAGGTTGGTGATTTTTTTTTTTTGTTCAGTCAAAACCTATTATTCTTTCTTTTGTATTTGCTTATAGTAGACTGATCTTTTCTGGAGTAGAAGAGTTAAAGGTAACCAGGAATCTAACAGCAATACTATAACAAAATGCCTGTTCAAAGTAAAGAAGTTTTAATAAATGATATTTCCTGGCATTTTTTGTCAATAAAAAAAGGCCACAAAGGACTTTTGTAATGACCTGATCAAAACTTTTCAATAACACAAGACAGAGGACATCCAGATTTGCTATGTTTTAACAGATAAATTGATAAAATCAAGTTACTTTGACAATGTCTATTTTACATAAACCACATTAAATGAAATTAATTACATTATCATTCTTTAATACTTTATGGAGTCCTGTATCAGTCATTTTCTCCAGCACTGTCAAGAAGACAGATTTTCTTGTTTATTCTTTGTAAATCCTACCATGGCATTATCTAGATTCTAGCTTGATGCATCTTCCTCTAGTGCTCTGAGACTTATTAAAAATCAACATTAATGATTAGAATCATTTATGGCCATCTCTTTCCTGATACTTAAGTATTGGTCACCTGAACATTCTGATACAAAAATGTTTAGCTGTAGATTGTGTTGTTTAATATCCTTCTAAGCTATTGGTAGAGTGGTACTTCACAACCATCATGAACATCATAGATGTGACTAAATCATCTGGCTTTGCCCCAAGTGTAGAATGGATATCTGTGTTGAATAATCTTTTTTACATCATTGCTAACAGGGAATTCACTTCTGTTTGGAGCAGAAGATTCTTTATATCCTCAATATACTTTCAGAAAACTTCTTATCCTCACCTCTGATGACCACAGATTTTCTTTTTGCCCTTTTTACTTCCTCCATCACTTTTTTCCAATATCTTCACTTCTGATTTATGATCTTTACCACCCATTTTTCCTTTCTCTCCTTTATTATAAATCTAACTCACCAAGAATTAACTTCCCTTCTAAACAAGATTAGCTGTTTAGAACCTATTTGGTCTTTTTCAGTTGTGGGATTTGGGTTCTTAAACCATATGCCAAGTGCTCTTTAAAATTGTCTGGGTCTCTCTCACATCTTTCCATCTGAATTCCTCCTCCCAGTCCATTTGGCAAGCTCATTCACTTTTATGAAACTAGACTCCTTAAAGAAGTGTATGTCACAACTTCTTATTTATACAAATATATGCAAATATTTTATTTGCACTTACTAAACAAAATTGCTTGGCTTTTTAAATTTCCTGTGTGCCTGTGTTGATCATCATAACACTAAAAATGTATATATTAAAGATCAGCTTTTTAGAGACCCATAATGTGGATGAAGTACTTTTGTGATATTCTTGACAAAAGAGAGGCCCATGGAGGCAGCAAATTCAGATGGATAATATGTTAATTTTAATTTTTTCATGCATGGGATTTGATTAGCAGTTTATGTTCCAGCCTGTGGTTTATTTACAGGAGGAGATGAACAGACGTCCAATTTTTTCCCGAGGTAATTCACTCCTGCAATAGCCTGGTTTAGCCTTTAATTATCTAAGATAATCTTCTGAGAACACATCTCAGTAAATTATACTGATAAAAAAGATTATTTGTTTATATATTTTGTTCTTTTATTTAATTCTTTTCCAAATTTGTCCAGCATTATTAATGTTGTCTCCTCTGACTTTAGTGCCCTTTCTTCACTCTAGTTGACTTCTCCATCTCTCTTCCCATTTCAGCAGCATTTCCCTCTGAAATAACAAAAGCAATAAGGTGCTTCCTAAGCAAATTCAGTGTGTCATGGAAAAACATAACCAAACTCTGCAGAGTGAATGATGTCCTAATTTTCCAGTTTATAAAGGCAAAGATATTTTGGCCTATCTAGCTCCCTTCTTATTGCCATGTGCTTAAAATAATATTTATTTGCAATTTTTTATTTATAGTTGGTCCCCTAGAACATACTGCTGTTGCACCCTGCAGTGCCTGAGGCTTTGCTAAGAGAGGGAGCTAAAATCAAGCACAGGGTCAAGATATTGCAGTTCCGCCCACTGGTGTGTAATTTATCAGAGCTGCAGCTCGACACCCTTTAATTGTGATTCTATAATTTAAACTTAAATTAATATTGTTCTAAAAACTGTTTCCTGGAAAGAGGTTGCAAACGAGCATGATACATTTTTATAAGAGCAATCCCAAACTACTTCTCTTATCCCCTTCTATGTAGTAGAGCTATGGGAGGTAACATTTAATGTCCTCCT
>Ga0181612_180537_pt1 | contig 10871 bp, 4 predicted proteins | sample HoacroProtozoa21_FD_119630 | JGI IMG/M metagenome (GOLD analysis project Ga0181612, IMG submission 119630) | Hoatzin crop microbial communities from Cojedes, Venezuel. Combined Assembly of Gp0051906, Gp0051904, Gp0051908 | reverse complement strand
TGAGTGATCTCTCCCCGTCCTTGTCTCGACCCTCGAGCCTTTCATCATCTTTCCTCTCCCCTGTCCAGCTGAGGAGGGGGAGTGAGAGAGTGGCTTTGGTGGGCACCTGGCATTTATCCAGGCCAAACCAAAACAGCAATACAAAAGGATTAGGTTCAGTTTGTACTTAATGTGAGCAACATTACACCAAGCTAGTGCAAAGATCCACCTACCTTAGTATCCTGTCTTCAAAACTGGTGCTAAGCATGTGTCTAGAAAAAGGAATACAAGAGAGTAAATATGTACTGATCTTTCCCCAGGATGTATTTTACTTCCTGGACTAGAAGTGGTACATTTTGAATTTTCCTCCCCTTAAACTCGTGTAGATTTTTATCAGCTACCTTATCCTAAGGCCTTCCACAGCTTCACTGTCTTGTCAGAAGAACCACCACCTAATTTTGAATCAGCTGCAAGTCTTCATTTGATGATCATTTGGTCTTGTACTGGAAGAGAGATTTTATTTACTCTTCTTGAGTCATATTTCCTTCTCAGACTTTCTATTTTTGTATATTGCAGACTTGCTTTTCAAATAGTAGTTCTACATTTTTGAGCTTCCTATTACTCATCTGATGTTACAGTCTGCCATCTTTTGAAAGAAGAGGGGACCAGGTCTGAATAGTAATCAAGATGACCAGGTGAGTTTCTTGGCTGCTTGCCAGTGAGAAAAAACTTGATCATCTGCTTTGAAATATTTTCTGAAAAGTTATAACGACCTCAAACTGGTATCACAGCCGAAGGTGGTATCCTGTGGAGCCAGAATCTTCCTCTTATAGAGAAAATAGAATTTTGCAGCCACAGTAATTTCTCATAACAGCTGAAGGCCCAGAATCTCGGAAAAGAGGTTTTGATGCATTCTACGCTGACAACAGATAGTTACAATAAGGAAGATTTCATAGAGTTTTGTTCTCAATGCATATTGAAATAATCTAAGCTGAAATCTTACCCAAAAATATGATGTTTCTGAAATCACTGTGATGATGGGTGACTGTAGGAATGTTATTAAAAGCCAATATCAGCAAAAGACTTTTGATTTGGTTGTTAGGAGGAAAAATGTGTGTTGAAAGCACAGATACTGTTTTCTGCCATTTGTCGCCTTTGCCACTGTACCTGGTTGTATGAGAGAAGCGCTCCATTACTAATTTTTTCCTAACTGGGAGAACTCATAAGGTTTCTCACTGTGGCAGCACATTCACATTAGAAGGAAAAAGAGCACTTACCATCTACCACAGTGGTTTTGTAATGATTTTAACTGAGCTTCTAAATTTTCTTGTGAATTTAGGTATAAAAAATAACAGAATATGCGTTGAAGTTACAGCATAAGTACAAAATACACTGAATGCACCAAAGAGTGTATTGAAAGTCTCATATCTATATTTTAGCAAAATCATGTTTGAGTCTATTTGGCTTCCTGTTCAAACACTTTTCTTGATAAAATAATTTCTGTGGGTGGTTAAGAAAATGAGAAGTGGCGAACACTAGCAAAGAAGGGTTTGGGTCATCTTGAAACTTTGTTGGCAGGGACACAGAGCGGCAGAGTCGCTCTGAGTTCGAAGTGCCTTCCTTCTGCTGGGGCAGATAACCAGGCTGTTACACAGAAAATATTGAGGCAGGTTCACACACGTGAAGATTTGCTCACAGGGTTCTGTGGCTGATGGCACATACTGACTCTAACGGTGAAAGTTACTTTTGGGGAAAAATGGAAAAAAGGAAAGAGGAGCGGAGAGGGAACGAGAGAGGAAGGGTGAGTTCCCCAGTGAGCAGCTGGGAGGAGAAGCGCCTGGGGGCCCCCAGACCAGCATCCTTCCCTGTGTGTCCTCTCCAGTGCAGTAGATGGTTTCCCCCATAGTATTCTTCCCATGGTAGCCGTGTAGTTTTCTTCAGGCCCTACTCCGACTCGCAGCTGATTGTTCCTGCGTATGATGCTGTTAGCACTGGCTGGAGCACGCTTAGATCAGAAGGTGCCACACGCTGCTTGGCTGTTGAGCTGTCTGTGTGCAGATGTTGCTTGCCCAGATGTAAGCCAAGAGCTACAGTGATGGTCTAGGAAAAGAGGGGAAGGAAGGAGTGACCTGTGGCAGTCCCTTCCATTGAGAACCACTGTAATGACACTGTTGGGGTTTGCAGGTGCAAGGCCATGGGAATAACAGCACGAGAGCAATTGCATGAGAGCAGCAGGGAAAAACGCTGCCTCTGAGGCTCGAGAAAACGCTCCCCTGGCAGCTTGCGTGAAGGGGTGCAGAGCTGCAGCTGAAGGGCTCTGAGCCATACAGAAGGCAAGGCACCAAGAGCACTGTGTGAAAACACCTCTTGGTCTTTGTCGTAAGCAGATGTGTTTAATGTAGCTCTAGTTGTCTGCAAGATGTTTTTCCCCTTCTGAAGCCTGGTTATGACGTTTTACAGTCACTTGATGCACTTGCTGGTACGTGTCATTGAGTAATGTTATGTTAGGTGCATTAATATTCAGTCGTGAGGTGACACCATCACTTCGTCTGAGCCTGGTAAGCTCTATGATTTTTTTCTTTAATATATTTTTTTTCCAATTTGGACATCGTTGTTTGTTTCCATATCCTCATTGCACTTGACATCCTCCTTTCACTCCTTCCTGAACAGTTGTCCTTACTAAAAATGGAGTGAATTATTCATTTAGTTTTTAAGCCGTATATTGATTGCCTAGAATTTTGTCCCCAGTCTCACCGTGTAAAACCTTCCATGTTTATTTTGGTATTTAGTAGTTGTGTCTGTATTTAGCTATTTTAAAGTGAAAATGAAGTATGTCTTAATGGTTACTGACCAAAGGAAGAAAGCTTCTTTGAAAGATATAAAAAAAAATTAAAAAATATTTTTAAAACTTAGTGACTTAATTTCATTTTGATTTAGATCAAAGAACTGTGGACAAGAAGAAAAAGCATCCTTTGTATACCACAATCGATATTTATGCATAAAGGTGTTTGAAAGATGTAGAATTCCTAAGAGGGAACATTAAAAAGGGCAATTTAAATAACTCTTTAGAACTTCAATAAAAAATGAATTTGTTTTTAGATTTTAGAAGCTGAATTGGCAATCTTGGCTGAGACACAAGTGGAAATTGTATCTTTTTATTCCACAGCAAATGGTAGAGAAGTGATAAGCCTGATGTGTAGGATTTTTTGTTTTCTTCTTTTTTGTGCGTGAGCATGTGTGGATACTCAGTACAGGGATATTGTGCTTTTTACATGCATAATTCACAAACTGTTGCAGGGATTCAAGCAAATCCAAGCATGCCTGTACAAGACAAATAAATAAATAAACACTGATTGTTTTGAGCCAGGAGTGCATTAGGAAGTTTACATTTTGGTTGTGATAAATTATGAGAGGAGCAATAAATCTTATTAAGAATGACATTTTAACTCTGATTTCTGCACAGAATTCTCTGATTGCCAGGGTGTTTCTGTCCATACAAAAAGATTGTGAAACTTTAAACAGAAGGCAGATCAAGGGTGTATTTTTCCCCTTTTTACACGGGTTTGCTATCTTTTTGTAATCTTACCCCTTATATGATTACCAAAAAACAAAATTTTTGATTCTGCTAGATTTCTTCAATTTTATTAACATATTTTATTGTGGACTTTTTTTTCCTTTGTGAATTCACATGCTTAAAAGTACTCAATGAAAGAAGAAATATAGCAAGGAAAGGAGTGTAATCTACACTTCGGATAGAGGGCATTTTTTTGACACTTTTGACACTTCTTCTGAACTGAGGACTGATGTTTGCCATTGAAATCAGAGTACAAGATTGTTCCTTTAATCAGGCTGTCCCTGGTGGAGATTTGATTTTGGGTTTTGCCCTAGATCATAAACTGGGAGAGCTCAGCTGTTTCTTTGCAACATATCAACCCAGAAAGAGCTCTAAGAGAACTATTTGAAGAAAACACTACACTGATGATACCAAGCCTATGTTATTGTATAAAGAAGGTACATGTAGTGTGTGTGGGGGGGGAAGGTGACACTAGATATACATATATGTTCCTGAAAAAAGACAAGCAATGGAAAGAATGCATTGCTATTATAGCTGCTTTCCAAACAGGGGGATAAAGAATAATGCCAAAAGGCCTATTCTTCTGCCAGTGTCTCACTTCATTATATTTAGGCTAGCTGCCCAGTATAGATTCATTTGATTTAAGTATTTAAAGTTGGTTGGAAAATAATGTAATACTTCCATTCTTAAGGATTAGGTACTATTATGAGGTTCTTGTTGTTCTTTTTTTCATATGATAAAATATGAGTATAATCATCAACAAATGTAACTATAGGTATTATAAAATCAAGCTTTAACCCAATGGATTGGAACAACATGGATTGTGTGATGACTTACTCATTTAAACCAGTCCATTATACCTTGGTAGTAAAAAAATTTATTCAAGCAGATAATTATAAGAGTAACGGGAAAATCTATCAGGAAGCAGAAAAAAGAGCAGTGCTTTCACACACTGAACAGTTGACACAAAAGAGTTATCTGTGACAGCTAAACACAGAGTAAGGACGAAGACAAGCATCTCTTGTTCATCGTGTTCCCACAAACGACCTCGTAAGCACAGCGGCGTAGCAGGAGCTTCCCGGTACACGCAGCGGGGCCGGCTGGTACCAAGATCGTGCTGCCCACGAGGCCGTGCGAGGGCAGCGTCAGCCTCTTCTGCTCCACTGCGAGACAGCCCAAGCGAACCCCAGGACGGGACCCTGAGTTGCTGTGTGGTGCAGTGTAGGATGCTGCACAGCATCCTCTTCAGCAGAAGGACAGAGCTGGAAAGAGTGTTTTCTTGTTTTTAAACAGGTAAGCAGGAAATAGAAGGGTAAGAGACAGGAGTGTGCAAAGGGAACGGTGCAATGAAAAACAAGCGAGAGCAAAGTGAGAGGCAGGAGAATGACGTGTGAGGGGAGAAGCAGCAAGCTTTGCTGTTTGGTCTGGGGCTCGCCTCCAGTGATGCCAGTGAATGTCCTGCCCTGACTCTGTACTAGTCAAAGCTAGCAGATTTCTCTGGCAGAGGGAGATACACGGGAGCACAAAAGGCCAGAAGCGGCTTCCTCTTATGCAGGGAAATTCCCTCTCAGAAATGGGAACCAGACATCACGACGGTATAACCTAAGCCACAAACGCAATTTCAGTCTCGGACGCAGATCAATAAAGTCAAAAGCTACACTGGACTTAAAAAATTACTGGCTGTGAGTCGAGTATGATACATACAGTTCATGTGGGAGAGCACCTTGAATTTAATATACCAAAAATGGGTTCTGTAAGCAGTAGCAGGAAAATACTTCACTTCAGAAGTACAGACACTGAAAGAATGTGGAATGAGGTGGGGAAAACTCAGTAACGTCTGAAAGATCCATATTGGAAGGTGAAGAGATATTTAGAAGTGTTGAGTAATCCATACTTGGAAGTCATATTGAAAACCTAAAATATCTGAGAAAGAAACAGAAATAATTGTGACTTGTTAGAATTAGGAACACACCGAGAATATTAAAATGCAGAGAGATAAGGAACGTAGCTGAACAATATTAGTTGGGATTGGTGTTGTAGAAGAAGCATAAAGAATGAAATAGAGAACTCGTAAACTGATGACAGCAACCATGAAAGGTAGATTTTCCAACTGGAAGGAGAGGCTGAGAAAAAAAGAGAAGCTAGTCACCACATAAAGAGGCCCAAATGGGTGTTATTAAGGCTGAAGATGTGGGGTGGGGTGGTTTGTTATCAACAGAGGATAAATACGGATTTATTGCAAATAAGTATTGGTTTTGAGAGGCGAGGGGCTAAAAACACTTAAGAAACAGTCACTCAATTGAAGAGAAAAACTAGAACTGTAGTAGTTCGTAATAGCGACCAAATCTGTTGCTGCAGTTTGACTTTTCCATAGGAGCTCACTCTCGTCTCTTTAAGATCAGTAGTCTTGCTCCAGTCAGCTGTCCGTGCTCCTGCTTGCCCTGCCTTCTCTGCTTGTGCGCAGTTTAATGCTAGTGTGCTCCTCCGCCTGACAGGATGTATGTCAAGGTAGGTTTCTTGCCTGGAAATTATTGCTAGAAATAGCTAAAAATTGTTGGTAGTCCTGTATAATTGTAGTGACACGCAGCTCAGGAGAAGAGTTGCAGAAATCTCAAGCACTGCGAGCTGATCTGAGTATGGGTCCCTCTCATTTTCTTTTCCGTTCTAACACTAACTGGGGTAGCTTTGGCTGCTTAAAAAGTGCTTGTGGAGAAGATATGTCAGAGGGCTTGGGTATCTGCTGAGAACACAGGCCAACTTGCTTACTGCCTGAAACTATGTGGTGCTAGTGAAAGAGGCAAGAAACAAGTACAGAAATTCTGTGCAGAGACCTGAGGTGCAGTACAGTGAGAACAGATATAGCCTTAATTAAATACATACATAATCTGCAATGTATCCCATATTAAAAAAAAACCCTGCTCAACTCTCACTTCATGTTAAGGAGATTAATTAAATATTTGATACAATGCTTGAGGTTTCTTAGATGCCACAATAGTTGTCTGAAGGGAGAGAAAAATGAAGAAACAATATCCCAAAGCCCCTATTTAGAGAGAATCTTTGCAAGTCTGTTTTAAAGATGTGGCAGAATAACACCTAGTAAAACAGTTTGATAAAGAATATCCGTGAATTCAGGCAGAAGAGGTCATGCTGAACTAATCTGTTTGAGTGCTTTGAAGATACTAGTGGTAAGAAAGATAAGGAAAATTTGGAGGATGTAGCATCCTTACATTTCAAAAAGAATTTGACAGGCTTTCACATCAGAGATAAGTACCTACAGGAAGAACTCTGGAGTAGGAGGTAAACGAAGATGCTGGGAGAAAATTATTTGAAAGCAAGAAAATGGGAACTTTGTGAATTTCAGAGAAGTTGAGTGACATTCCCCTGATCATTCTGTTTTATGAAACTTGGACAAAAGGACCCAGTATGATTTTAATTTTTAAAATGGTTGAAGAAAGAGAGCAGAAGTAACTCAGGGTTATTAAATCAGTTACCCAAAACTGGAGTCATTGGGATTAAGATTTGTCCGGAACCTGTTTTTGTTCGCACTCAGATAATCACACCACAATTTTCCACAGCATTTGCCTTCTTCAATGTACAAAGTGTTCAGTGTTCACTTGGCTATTCACTAATTTGCTTTACCTTCATTAAGCCTCAGGTCCTATTAATTATTACGACTTGACTTGTGGTTTGAGATAGATTTTTTAATTTCCTCATTGGCTTTTCTATAACAGTTTCCAATAGCACCCATTGTACTACAATGGAAGAATATAAGTTCCATCTTACAGAGATGAAGCGCTGAGCAATTACAGTCAAAGGTGTCCTCGTATTTTATATTATCAGTCTGAGGTTTCTAGAACATGACCTTTCATTGTACTTAATTTATACAGCATTTTATGTATTCAAAGCACAACTTTTGTTTACTTAGGATAAAGCAGTATGTGAGGAACATACATCTTGTGATGACTCCCTCTGAAAAGCTTTAAATTTATTTAAATTTCGATTAGTCTAGTACAGCATTTGACTGCCTGAACTATCTAGCTGTCCTGTCTATTCATGCGTTAAAGCTAAAAGAAAGGACTGTAAATTGTAACTTCCTCAACATATAAGGAAGAAAATAGTCTCACTGACTGCAGATCTTATATATCGCTAGGACACGCCCAACCCATGCTGTGCAACAGGCAGACTTCCCTTGCTAAAAAAAGAACTATTATAATTCATTGAACTTTTTTTGATGATAATTCCTAATTTTGAATGAGTTGCTTTGCAGTCTTGATAATAGCATTTTGATGTATCTTTCCTCTGTTTATAGATGGGAAAGTTTTCCAAAGGTATATGAGAAAGTACCTTTCAGTGTGTGGCAACATGCTGACACCCATAGAGCTGGAACTGTCACATCCCTTGCAGAGCCTTCTCTTACCGAAGCTATGGAGGCAACTGCCAGCGACTGCAGTTCTATGCATAGATCAGCACTGAGGACATAGGTATTTCATAGGTTTGTTGGCAGGTGGATGAAATACTGATGATGTTCAGGAGGCTATAGAGTCTTCCAAGACCTACATGGGATTCTGTGATTAGCGTGCACAGTCACAAACCACAGAAACACAATGTTTTGCTGTGCCAGAGAGTTGTTGTCTTCTGGTATTAAGCAAGGCCAGGTCATAAGCTGGAGAAGATGCTGCTTTCTGATTCCGTGAGGTGCTGAACGAGATGCAGCACATCTTTTCTCTTTGCACAGCCTTGTGGCTTGCCATCACGAGTTCATTCCATTACTGCTCCTGTCACTACTTTCTCAAAAAGTTTCTTTTCTACACGTAGCAGAGCTTATACACGACAGAATTCGAGATGATATATTAGGTCTTTGCCGATGTCTCTTGCTGATGTATTTCTTCTTCTTACTATCAGTCACCATCTTTGTTCATTAGAAATTTCAAATAGTAGAGCTTTTTTGAGTTACTGGTTGATGTATTGGGAATAAAGCTTCTATAACTGCAGTTCTGACTAATGTCATGTATGTAGTAGCATTCTCTTTAAAACAATTTTCAGGCTTCCTGGTTTTCTTCAATTAAAGTTCAAAGAAAAAATCTGCACAGAGCTTTTTGAAGCATTATCCTAGTTAAATCTGACAAACATAAAAGGAACCATTTTGTTTCTTTCAGAAAGGTTTTTTTGTAGTGTATGATGTCTTTCCCTTACAGGACTGACTGAAGTTTTTCATGAAGCCACGTAGTTGTTTGGTATGGGGAGCTGGACTTTGGTTTCCTTCTCCTTCATTTTCCTAGGCACATGTATACTATATATGAGGGAGTACAAGAGGTTCTCTTCATCAGAATGGCCCAAGGGGAGCTTAAACAAGATGGGAAGGTAGAATTAGGAAAAGCAGCAAGTGCTCCTCTGTTTCCCCTGCTGGAAGGGGGAATAACTAGTGTGGAAGAATCATGCTGATTGCTGTGTGTGTCAGTGTAGTCCACTTAAGTAAGAAAGGCTTTCCAGTGAGGAGGATGGAGGAACACCACTCTGCTCTAAGCACTTCTGAGTTTTCTGTGATAGTTTTGGTTCATTCTCAAAAGTAGCCGATAAAAAGATGTGTAAAAATTGTCTCAAAAAATCTTAGTTTACTCATTCAGGTATCTTGTAGAGACAGCAATTTAGGTGAAAAACATAGGATTGCTTTCTTTCTGGAAAATTCTTCTTTAACGTCGCATTCTGTTGAGTATAACAGTAGTAGATTCTGACACTGGTAAGCAGAGATATTTCTTGAGCTTTTCTCCTGTCAGATTTTTTTGAAAATGTTCCTTCAGTCTGATACCTATCATGCTTAATTTGTATTGAACACTATTATTTTGCAGGGGGGAAACACTTTTGTGTTATGAGGGTGACCGAGCACTGGCTTGGAGAGATCATGGAGTCTCCCCACTTGGAGATCTTAGAAAGTCATGGTCCTGTGCAGCCGACTCTGCATGGCCCTGCTTGAGCAGGGGGTTGGACCAGGTGACCTCCAGAGGTCCCTGCCAACCTCAGCCTTTCTGAGATTCTGTGGAAAGGTATGGAAATCGGTTCAGCTACAGCTGATTTCTGAAATGGGATGTAATACTTCTTGTGTTTCAAAAGATAATATGGTACAGTTTTTAAAGTGCAGAGTGTTATAATCTCTAAAGTTAGAAAGAGACATACAATCACTGCTGAGGACATGATTTTTTGCGTGTCAAGGAAAGAGGAAATGGTAACTTTTGTTTTTACAAAGTCAGTGACACATTTTCTGATTGCTCTTTCTCCTGTTATTCCTGCATACTTTGCACAAATGGTCCCATAGTCATGTGTTGTAACTCCTTTCAGTTTCTACAATAAGAAAATGCTGCTGCTTCTTATTTCCAAAGAAAAACGGTTGGATATTGCGTCATCATCTTCTTCCACTCTGAAGTCCGGGCCTGTGTCAAAGAAAGCTTTATGCTGGTCAATAGCCATTCTGCTTAACTCTGTTGAAATATTCCTTGTCATTGTCGCTTCCAGTAACTCTATAGACTTTGACTCCTTAGAGTGCAACATCTGGAAGAAAAAGACTGTCTTTCGCATCTTGAAATCGAATCTGGCAAACTCAAGCTCTGCTTTTAATTGAAGCCCCTTGGAACTTGTATAATAAAAATGGTGTATAACACTGCTGTTACTATGTCAGCACAAGATGAGCAGGAGATACAGACATGTAAACAAAAGTGGGGGTTTTTTTGTATTTTAGAAGCTTGATTTTGTCTAACTGGTGGTTATGGTTAACATGCTGTTTAGCAGTATAAGTAAAGAGATCACTTCTCCTTCAAGCTTCAGCTATTAAGTCAAGGATACCTGTTCCTTGACTATCATCTAATTCATATCTTTTGTTGTAAAGTATTTTTCTGTCCGGCTTAAATTGTGTTTCTGTCTTTGCAATGAGTGCTGTCACAAGAGAGATTGTTCCCTGAAAAATACTATTTTACTACAATATATAACAAGCTAAACAGGGCATGATTTTTTGCACTTATGTGTCATATCTGTCTCCTGGTTTATTTCATGCAGGAACTGAGTTAATAAATAAACAAAGGAATCGAAAGCCATAAAACATTATTTTCAGAAAAAAAAGAAGATTCTGTATAAAACATACAATTACTCAGAAATATGTTAAAATTATGACTTTATATGCTGTGTTTCTTTGCTTCAAGGCACATTTGCTATGGATTTCTCTCTGGGACAACTCAGGTTTAACATACACCTGGGGGGAGGAACAACCCCATGCATCAGTACAGGCTCAGGACTGACCTGCTGGCGAGCAGCTCTGCGGAGAGGGACCTGG
>Ga0181612_142324_pt1 | contig 10871 bp, 9 predicted proteins | sample HoacroProtozoa21_FD_119630 | JGI IMG/M metagenome (GOLD analysis project Ga0181612, IMG submission 119630) | Hoatzin crop microbial communities from Cojedes, Venezuel. Combined Assembly of Gp0051906, Gp0051904, Gp0051908 | reverse complement strand
GTTCAAGGCCAGGCTGGATGGGGCTTTGAGCAGCCTGGTCTAGTGGAAGGTGTCCCTGTTCATGGCAGGGGGGGTGGAAAGAGATGATCTTCAAGATCTCTTCCAACCTTTACCATTCTGTGATTCTGTAAAACAAATACGTAATGTCTTTGTGCAATGACTCGCAAACTTGTGTTCCTCCACCGACAGTAAATCTTGAGAAAGAGCAGCTCTGAAATCAGTTGACCATACTTATTCAAGATTTCAGAAGAAAACATTGGTCAAACTGACAGGTTTGAGCTTTATGTTGCTAGAGCACTTTAACAATGTGTATGTGTCAATACCTTATGTTGAACAAACGGTTTTAAAAATTTCACTTGTTTGTTTATTGTAATGGTACATAGGACTCATTCAGAAGTGATAGTTGCAGTGTCCAACTTTGTAGGCAGAAGTATGATATAGCTCAACCTGTGCTGTGAGATGTGGGATAAGTATTTGGTTCACAGGCTGTTTGGGGGGGAAGGAGGGGGAAGACAGCAAGTAGTGAGGAGACCTGCCTAGAAGGACTAAGTGGAGGGTGTCTGTCTGTATACGTGGGTTCAGGAGTGGATGGACTATGGTCTGTGCCACAGGAGGGTGCTAAAGAGTGAACCTGATCCCTGGGTGACTGCCATGGGTGGACAATCTTGGATTGTCTTAGTCCTTAAGGTGTTGGTATTACCTAAAATTCGTATCAAGACTTTTTTCTAAAGTGAGGCATGTGCCTTCTGTATAATGGAGTTATCTGTTGCAACTGCTCTTGAGGGCTGCAGATAAAAAGCATCAGTCAAGGAAAGCTCTCTTTTCATTTGGTATGAATGCAATTTAACTTAAATGAATTTGTAGTATTGTGAGTAGTATGCTTTAAGTTAGTTTTTGAAGAAGCTAAAACTATCCACCATCCCAGCCAATACAGACCATGTAAAATGATAAATGCTAGAGAAACCTGAGTGAGTTGATGACTTAATGGTGTGTTACCTGTGATTATTCATGTCAAACTTGAATTTATAAAACAGATTTCTGAATGTGAATGAATAAATAAAAACCTGATTAATTATAGATTTAAGAGAATATTTTTGTGAGTTTAAGTTTAAAAATATATTTCTTGGCCTATGTTATTCAGTAGTTTTGTTACAGATGATGTTCCATGTTTTGATTTGAAACAAGATACGTTACTTTCCTCTTCCACACTAAATGCTCCCTGAGCTTTCCTCCTTGGCATTGTATGAGATTAGAGGATGTTTCCAGGCTTTTAACTTTCCCACATACGTATCTTTTTCCCCCAAGTTATTTTGAATCTTATTTCTCAATCCTGTTGTCCAGTTTTAAATCTATTACTGTTTTGCATGTGGCTGGAGTGCACAGTTGAGCACCAAACAGTAACGGTCCTGTCCCCGTGCCCCCAGCTACTTTCAGAATATTTATATGTTTTGTTCCCTTGGACACGCAACTTCACTTCTTGCTGACGCTCACTTTCCTCCTTCATTTCAAATCTCTACTCGTTCTTTCAGTGCAAATTAGACCAGGGATAAAAGAAAAATTATTTTCCATTCAAAATTATTGGCACAGATTTGGGAGAAGGGGTTTTGCTCTTAATTCTGTATTAAAAAAAGAAGAAAAAAAAAAACCTTGAGATTAGCTTGTACCAAGGAAGATATATTCATTTGAAGAATTTTGAATGTCAAAATTTGTGGAAGGAAGGAAGGAAGTGGCATGCACATGGTCGTCACTAGAAAGAATAATAAGTGTTGGATCATGATAACAATTCCCTACTGTCTGAGAGGAGGCACGTTGTCTTTTAAACTAACCAATGTGATAAAAAGTTACATGTTATTTTGTAATTACAGAGGTCTTTTGTAAAACTTCACAACAGTTGTAATGCAGTGTTGACAACTACACTTGTCTTTAATATATAGCATTCTGGTGGTTTTATGTGATAGATTACTGACTATTTTAGAAGATAAATTATTGTTTGTTTAGGTTTAAGGTAATGTTTCAAAAGCTTTCTTATATAAAAAGCAGTGCATTATAAATAGCAATGAATTCCTTGAAATGGTGTACACATCACATCACTGACAACTGCAAAAGAAATGACTGATTGTAAGTAAAAACTCCTTAATGTACATGTTTTGAATAAGCTGCACCTATGTGTATTTTTTTACAGTGATTAACCAGGAAGCTTTTGCAGCCATTCAGCCAGCTTTGTAGTTTAGTCCATTAGTTTTGTTAACTAATGTTATTTAGATAAGATACAATTGATAAATTGCATTTAATGAAAATATATTCTTCCCCGTAGTGGTGTCTGAAGTTAACTTAAAAAGAAAGAATAAAAATAAAATACAAAATTTGAAGTGAGTTGTTACAAATACAGTAGGGCTATCAATGTGTAATTGAAAGTTTAAATACAAGCATTTTGATAAAATTATCATCTTGTTTTTTATGGAAGTTTTGCTGGACATAACTGGAACCCTCCACTAACTTGGATTCTGTGTTGAGAATTTGATCGGCTGAGAAGTTAGAAAACTATCTAAATTAGGACAAATGATGTTTCAACCAGGCATATGGAAGTCTCTAAAATTTGACATAGAATTGTACTTACCCAGTAAATTTTAATTTGTTAAAGCTATTTGAATATCATTCATACATAGCATCAATAATACAATTGCATAGTATTAAATGTATGCACATAGAATGCACAAAAAGTATAATGCATGAGAATAACTGCTGGCAATAGGTTAGGAAATGAAGTTTTGTCTTGACGTAGCACTAAAAAGCCATTAGTGTTCTTCTTGTGAAGACTGTGCTTAGTTCTTAAAAAGGGGAAGTATTTTTTACTAGTGTCATGTCGATGTTCCAGTCTCCTGCTGTAGATTGTATTGTATGCCGAGATCTTGCTTTTTTTTTAATTCCCCACGCTTTTGAATTTGCAGAATGCAGTGAAAAATGTAGAGTTTCAGTATTGCTGTGCCTATGGCTTAGAAATCTCTTTTCTACTTGAACCTCCCTGTACTGGCAAAAATATCCTGAAAAGTACCGTTCCCAGCTTGGGAAGAATTCCTCTGGTGCGTGTTCTGTGGAGAATTGCCACAAGCTCATTTTTTCCTTGAACCCATCTCAAAAAGTAACTGAGGAAGAAAGGACTGCTAGGCTAAAATCTGTGACCCCAAAGCTTTTCAGTTGTGTTGGGTTTTAAGTTTGGTATCTTAGGGAAACCAGACATGCATGATTTTCTGTTGTTCAGTCTTCTCTTCCTCTTCTTTCGCACTGCTCCATTAAATTTTGAACCTATTGACTAGTTTCAAACGATGTTGATGGAGAATTAGTCACTTTAAGGATAAGAACCTATAGGTTTGTGAAAATTAGTGGCAGCTGAGGAGACCCTAGTGGACATACTCCTACTTCTGACATTGGCATGTATAATCCATTGCCATTTCGTTACCTCCTTCCCTCCCTTTCCACCCCTAGCAGCTGCCAGAAGCCAAACACTGCCCAAATGATGCTCAGTAATGAAAATAGCTCACTTGGATAGCAAGTTCTCCAGGCAAAGCTTTGTGCCTCGGGCCTTCCTCTGTCATGTGTCAGAGGTTTGTTGTGATGTTAGAAATTGGACAGCTGGACATTACTCAGTTTGCTGGGGCCCTGCTGTAGGTGTACTGCTCAATAGTTTTCGTGATTAGGAGAAAATATGGTCTGGACAGTATTATACCCTCCTTTGAAGGAAGTGGGTGGCAAGGTTGTGTTGTAATAAAAACTATTACTACGTCCTTGGCAGGTGCTTGGTGGAGGGAATTCTTGCATATGGGGTCTGGCTTTCTAATAAACTGCAATAGGAAATGTGTTAGGGGAAAGTACCCTCTAAAGAAAGTGTGATACGGAGCTGCAAATACAACCCACTAGTACAGTAGTACTAGTACCCTTAATAATCTGCAACCACAAAGGAAAGTGTTGTCTTAGTGAAGAGTCTGGGGACATTTGAAATAGGGTTGGGGACTAGTGCTAGGTGTCTAGCAGGTGGAACAGGTTGCAATAGGGAGAGTGACCTGAATGGGCCAAGTTTTTGATGATGGTTCCCAGATGTTGTTAATGAATCAGTGATGTGAGCAGGCCATGCTCACTATGGTCTTTCAATCTTCCTGCAGTGCTCAGGACGACATACTTGACAAATGTTAGAGAAACAGTGCTCAGCTATTCTTCATTAATATTTCAAGGGACCTGCAAGAAGGATGAGAGTATGGCCAGTCCTTGGTACAGTGTCAGTGTACAGTACACAAAAAATGTAAATGGCTTTAAATACCGTTATGGCACACAGAAGAAATGCAGTGGTGTAAGACAATGTTTGCTGTGGTGTTGAGCAGTGCCGTGGGTGAACCTGTCTGTGGGCGAGGGGGTTGTGTAACAGCCCCCGAGTTGTGCATTAGGCTGGATGACATAGAGTAGTCAAACTGTTCTGGAGTTCCTATGTATGGAGATCAACTGTTTCAACTTGAAATACATATTCTGTTTTGTTCAGACTTAATTTTCAGAGAAAGTTTTTTTTTAATGGGTGTTAGTTCTCTTAACACTCTTAATGTTGTTAGATATGATTGTTTCTAACCACAAGTTGGAAAAGAGAGTAAGTGTTGTAGGTAACATCTCTCTTCTCTTCTGTCTTTGCAGTCTGTTCTCCTGGGTGTGTTTCCCGTTGCTCTTTTCTCCTAGTCCTTCAGGGTAAACTCTTTCAGCCACTCTTTCTTGTCGTTTGCAGGCACAGAGAACATGTGGGGCAGAAGGACCCTTTTTAGTCCACATCCATCCTGTATCAAAGGTGTCTCACATCATCAGTTTTGCTGAAGGAGCTCACCTAGCAGTAGTCTTTCTGCTACATCTCTCGTTAAAGCTCCTTTCCTTTCAGGCCGCCCTGGTGTGAGAGTTACTGAGTTACAGAGTTCTGTGCACTGATTTTTGTGGAACAGATGTTTAGGAGTTGTCTTGTTTTCATCCCTTCCACCTTTTCTTCTATAGTAGTGCCAAATCTTGAGTATAGCTGCCAGTTGCTACTGTAATATTTCTTACTGTTTGTTGTTTTCTTCTTTGTAGCTTTGAGAGCTCTAGTCATGGATCAGGACTCCACTAAGCTAGGTATTAAACAGAGAATAATGTTACAGAATTAAGATACCCCCACCCATATCCCTCCAAACTAAAGCACTGGGAAAACTCCCTGTAACATGAGGAAGAGTGAAATCTTTAAGAAGCCTATCCTAGGAGAAATTGCAGAAAAGCCATTTTGAGATGTTTGTTCTTGGTAAAAAGCACTTACATCATGGTAGGTGGCCTCATAATTTTTTTTTAAAACACAATAAATGTATCAAACTTCATTAGATGATCAGTTAACAGTTTATAATATAACTTTCTTTCCAAAATAGAACGAAGATATTTGTACAACTCGCTTCCATCAGAAAGTCTTGCAATGTCATTTTATTTGTCACTGTATTGGATGTTGATAAATTGAGGTGTACTTCTGAGGAGCACTTAGTGACAATAACCTGTTTTGTTTATCTTTGGGTCCATGGCCTTATCGCCATAGGCTTTCAGATTCTGACAGCTCCCTTTCTTGTAAACAAAGGAACGTTCCTCTCAAATACTTCGGATAATCAGATAATCAAAACAGTAGCAACATCACAGAGAGATGTTATTGCTCAGAAATCAATAGGCAGACAGCACACATTCTGCAGTATCAGTGCAACCGACTTCCTACAAGCTTCCTGGCTTTCAGTTGGGGCTGCGGTGGCAGTGTTTTGGCCTGTCCACAGCTTTCCTGTAGATTTTTAACTCCCACCTCTATTTCAGAGCACATTGTTCTATGCCAATATAGTGTTGTGGTTTAACCTGGCAGGCAGCTAAACACCATGCAGCTGCTTGTTCACCACTCCCACCCCCTCGCAGTGGGATGGGGGAGAGAAATTAATGGGTTGAGATAAAAGACAGTTTAATAGGACAGAGAAGGAAGGGGAAAATAATAATAGTAATGATGATAAAAGAATGTATGAAACAAATGATGCACAATATAATTGCTCACCACCCACTGACCGATGCCCAGCCAATTCCCAAGCACCAGTGCTGCAGCCAACTTTCCCCCTAGTTTATATACTGAGCATGATGTGATATAGTACGGACTCTCCCTTTGGCCAGTTTGGTTCGGCTTCCCTGGCTGTGCCCCCTCCCGGTTTCTTGTGCCCCCCCCCCAGCCTGCTCACTGACAGGTCAGTATGAGAAGCAGAAAAGTCCTTGACTGCTTAGCAACAACTAAAACATCAGTGTGTTGTCAACATTATTCTCATCCTAAATCCAAAACACAGCACTGTACCAGCTATTAGGAGGAGAACTGACTTTATCCCAGCTGAAACCAGGACATCTAGAATTAACAGATGCAATAAGATGAAAATTCAGGCTATCACCTTGTTAAATTATTTCTTGAGCTTCAGCTTGTCCATTATTCTTAGCTGGGTTACCCTTGTTTATTCCCCCCATTCATCAAGGTCTTTTGCCACTGCAGCTCTGTGCCAAATTTCTTGGTATTTCTTCTTTGTACTCTGGTATGTAATTTAAAGAGGTTTTTTTAATATGTTTCTACATGAAATGGTACTGAAACAAATATTTAAGTAGAAAAATAAAGACCTTCCATCATGTTCTCATCTGCCTTAGAGAAAGACAGAGCTTAATCTCTGGGTGCTCACTCTGAGGTATGTGATTTGCCAATTTGAAAAGATTTAAAATTGGGTTTTGTAACCGTGAAAAAAAATGGACTGTATTAAATAGACTTTTGAAGGTACAACAAGTATACATGTATAAGCTGTGTATAATTTCCATATGTAATACAGAACTCCTTAGTTATTCTACAAAAGAGTAACCCAGTCTGATTTGGCTAAATCTTCTTTTCAGTATTTTGTATTGTCAGAATTTAAAAGTATATGTGTATGTATATATAATTTTAAAGTTAATGTGCATTAGACTGTTAACTCACATCTTCCAAATGCTTTTCAGATGTTGTTATGCTTCTCATTTCCTGTTCATTAAAAAACTAATAGAATTATTTTTTGTTTCTGTTTGTTAACTCGGTAAAATAGTCTTTGCAGGATAATTTTGCAATGAAATTATTGAGACTGTATTAAAGTTGATGACTTGTTTGTAAGTAATGCTTGTCCTGTGCTAGCCAGCAGAAGTGTTTCTGAAAGGTTAGATGGGAGGGTAGTATGACTGAATTTGTCTATTTGTATATGTATATAATGCATATTTACTATTGTATAGCAGTGGAATGTAATCAGATTATTTTACAGCTTACCATCTTAGTGAAACTTGTAGTGTATTTTTTAGATAGTATTTTTAAAAACTTGTATTTTTGTTCAATTTTTGCATGGAGAGTAATCATGGAGCAGTTTGAAATGATCTCTGGAGATGATCTCGTCCAGCCTCATGCCCAAAGCGAGTCCAGTTAGATTAGGTTGTGCTGAATAGTTCCAAGGATTGAGACTCGACCGCCTCTCTGGGCAGTCTCTTCCAATACTTGGTCACTCTCCTGGTGGAAAAAGCTTTTGTCCTGCTTGGAATTGCCTGTGTTTCAGAATTGTCAAAGGTGTTCTGTGAGAGGGTGAGTGGCAACGAACACACAGTCTGGCCCCCTCTTCTCTGTATCCTCCCAGCAGGCAGATGTGGACAGCAGCAGGATCTCCCTTCAACAGGCTAAACAGACCCAGTTCTGTCCATCTCCCCTGAGGGAGAGATTATGTGCTCCAACCCCCTAACCACCATGGTGGCCCTCCATTTGGACTTGGTTCTGGTACGTCCATGTCCTTGCGTTGAGAGCCCTAGACTGGGTGCAGTACTCCACACGATATCTCAAGGGCCAAAGAGAGGGGAAGAATCATGCCCCTGGCTTCACGCTTGCTGATACAGCCCAGCACACAGTTGGCCACCTTTGCAGCAAGGGCACCCTGCTGACTCACGTTCAACGTGCTGTCCACTGGGATTCTTTTCTGCAAAGCTGCTATCTAGCAATCTGGCTCTTAGTCTGTACAGTTGCATAGGATACCTCCATCCCAGGTGCAGGACGTGGTGTTTGCGTCTGGACTTCCTGGAGTTCCTGACAGCCCATTTCTTCTGCCTCTCAAGAACCCTGTCAATAGCAGCCCTGCCTGCCAGTGCATTGGCTTCTCCCCCTAGGTTGGTACCATCTGCAGCCTTGCTGAGGGTGCACTCTATCCCATCTTCCAAGTCTTCAATAAGGATGTTAAACACCATGGGCTTGGTACTGATCCCTGAAGGATACCACAAATAACCGGCCACTAGTTAGACTTCGTACCCTGCGTGACAACCCTTTAAGCCCAGTGGTCCAGCTACGTGTTCACCCAATTTATCTCCCACTATCCAGTTGATATCTCACCAATTTGGGATTAAGGTCTGTGCAGGAGACTGTGTCAAAGGCTTTGGTTTGCTATAATGAACAAATTCTGAACATTACTTTGTCTTGCCATAGGTAGCTAACTAGTCAGCCTTGTAAGCGCAGCCCACTACTGGGAATTGAGTTCTGCTCTTGCAGTTTTTGTGTCTTGCAATTTAAGATGTGCTTTACAGAAATAGAAATAGATGTCTCGTACTGGCTTGTAGAGGATATTAAGCTCAGTGTTTTAGAAATGACGAAGGATCAGAAAAAGCAAAATTTTGTAGAGGAAGAGGGAAAATGGTGATGGAGAAGTCCTTGCAAGTTTATGCAGTAGTTACTTAAAATTTTAAAACCCAGGACAATCCTAATTCATAATGGTAATTGTTTTTACACATTTTCCTGTGTGTTGTGTGGTTGGGTGTTTTTTTTAAGAACTCAATTTCATTAACCTGATTTGATGAAAGCAGACGGACAATATTTGCATAAATAGCTCAGTGATCCCCAAGAGGAAAACATTATTTTCCCTTAAAGCATGCTTATGAGGCATTTTGGAGGTCTTGCACATTAAGTAGGACTTACGTATTTTAACATGAGAAAGTGTCTTTTTAAAGAGAAAAAGAACTATGCGTTTTATATTTGGAAAAGAGAATAATGAACGAAGATGATAAACTCCACTTACTAGGAAAGATTGTAATAAACCTCATCTATTAGGTTTTCAGGTGTTGTCAGTTGTAATTCACTTTAAACCTTGACATGACTGTTTTATATTGCAGTAGAAAACTGACTGAGGAACTCGCATATAAACTTACTAGCCTAGGTGCCTTTAGCATATTACTTATGACTTGTATAGTTTTAGAAGTAACCATAGTGCTCTATAAAAACATTTCAGCCGAGTACCTGGACTGACACATTTGCCAAAAGGGAAGCAGGAGCCTGGTTGCGCAAACTTTTATTTGTCCTGATCCAAGGTGTATTTGTATAACCCCACCCATAAGCAGGATCTTGTGTTAATATTTTCTAAGTCTTCTAGGCTTTACTTATGGTACAAGCTAGTGGGAAAAGATATTGTTGTAAATGAGTGTTGTTTTCTTTAAAAATCATCTCTTTGGATACTTCATGAGTATTTTTAGCTTTCTGCTGTTGTGACTTGTTTGGAATCACTCTCGTTAATGCTGAAATGAGCAGGCGTTTATCAAATCTCGTACTATGGCTATAGTTATTAGCACTTTTAGAATGTAACTTCCTTCCCACCCCCAGTATAATTTTGACTTTAACTTTAAAATGTTTGTCAGCTGGTGTGAGGTGGATTTATGGGAGCGCGGTAGTTTTAGTGCCTTTTGGCTGGGTGTTTCTGATGACATCACTGTGATCTAGACACAGTGTGTGACTCTAGTTAGTTCCAATGTTAAATAGTTTCATAATTATGCTAGTTTTGGCAGTTTGCTTGGAACTTTTTTCCCATCTCTTTAATGAACGTGTTTTACTTCTGGGCTTATGAGACAGCCACATGTTTGAGAAATTAATAATGTGCTCTTAAAGTTAACATTGAGCAGAAGCGTGCAGATACAGAAAGCTTTTGGATATACATCTACATAGGAATGTAGTTCTATAAGGTCATGGCCACTGTTATCATCTTTCTGTAATTAAAGAACACAACAGTTGCTTTATAAAGTATCACTAGCCGTTGTGAAAAATGGTGTGTGTTCACGCTCAAAAAAACCCCATGCAGCTCTAAAGCCTTTTTGTTAATGGTGTAATGTAAGAAAATGAATGGATGTTATCCCAGAATAAAAAAAACTTTTTTCAAATGTTTGGTCAGGTTGAATTCTTCTTAAACGTGGGTATACTCTGTTACTTCATGTGGATTAAGTCACATAGGTATATTTCAGAGATAAATTTTTGTGTTGCATTTTGGCACCACCTTGTAACATGTATGTTTTTGATTACTTTTAGGTCCAACTTGCTCTAAATGTTTGCAACCATTTTGCATCGCAACAGACTTGTAACTCAGGGAAATATAAACAGCTTATTGTATAGAATTTATTTACAGGTTTAGATTTGAGACTTTCTTTCAAAATTAACACGATCTAAAGGCTCTCTTCCCCTTTCCTTTAAAAAAAACAAAATCCCCCAAAACGCGGTGTGCTAGTGTGTATTTCTAATCTGAAAGTGTTAAAAGCTTGAACCACTCTTAATTCATCTTCAAGTGTTAGTAATACTCTATATGATTAAATATTGCAGAGATGCGTGAAGTTATGAGAAGATTCATCGAACATGCTCGTGACAGTATGCAGATGGAAAAGTTAGACTTGAATGTAGTCAGGCTTGATACCGTTAACACTTCAAAAATAGAATGCCTTCCCCATACCCCCCCCCCTTTTTTTTTTTTTTTTTGCCCTAATAAATTTTAAAAGGACACGAAAATGGAGCGCTATAG
>Ga0181612_129446_pt1 | contig 10871 bp, 6 predicted proteins | sample HoacroProtozoa21_FD_119630 | JGI IMG/M metagenome (GOLD analysis project Ga0181612, IMG submission 119630) | Hoatzin crop microbial communities from Cojedes, Venezuel. Combined Assembly of Gp0051906, Gp0051904, Gp0051908 | reverse complement strand
CGCTCGCGGAGGCGGGGGGGTGCCCAGGGCCGCGGGCCTCCCCGGCCCGCGCCCGGCGGTCGAGGTGAGCGGCCCTGCTGCCCGGGTGCGTCCCGCTGGCAAGGCCGGTGCTGCGCCGCGGGTGCCGCGCTGCCGGGGCCCCGCGGGCCCTGCTGTTCGGCCCGGCCCGTTAGCGCAGGCACTCTGCTGAGCGGCAGCCTAGCAGCAAGGCCGGCATCGGGTCTGTCGCAGCTCGCTCTCCAGCCCGCGCCTACCCTGACCACGCCGGGGATGTTGAAACGTGTAAAGGTTTGCTTTGTTTCTGCTCAGAACTTGGTGAAGCCGCGTGGGAAGAGACTGGAGTGAAATGCCGGTAATGGAGGGCGTTCAGAGCAGGGGGTGTAAGCAGCAGAAGAGAGGTACATGGTGCTGAAAGGGGCGAGGCAGAGTCACTGCGTGAGAGGAAGGATAGCTGTTGGAATTTGATGGTATTTCCAGAAGCTGTGTTCGCTCCCGCAGAGCCAGGAGGGGAGGGGTTAGAGGTGGATAAGCAAACAGCACCTTTTCTTTTGTTTTATGCCAGCGCTGAAGCTTCCTGATAGGTCTTGCCAGTTGTGAACTGCAGCTGAAATGAACATCCTCGAGACAGGCTTGGTGACAAGTCATACCCCGTGGGTTAGGGCTGCTGATTGGTCCAAGTGCTTTTCAGAGCTATTAACCATCGCTTCAAAAGCTCTGCTGCTGGAGGATTTAAAATAAACTGCGTCTGGCCTTCCTGTTCTGGAAGACACTTACACCAGAGAAAGGTCTGTCTTCCAAATTTTGCAGCTGAACAGCTCTAATGCAGCTGCTTTTAGCAGCGGATTAAAACTATCACTTAAAGATGTAAAATAACAGCATTTCTCTGTATGCATGTTGCAGTCCTTGCCCCTGTGAGTGTCAGTGTCATCATCCGCAGCACCAATTCCTGGAAACTTCAGTTGTTAAATATAGAGGGTATGAGATTTGGGCAGGCATGAATAGATCATTGAAGGCTCTTGCCCTTCTGCATGGTCAGCCTTAAGCATCCAAAAAGAAAAGAAAATGACTGGTGTGCTGCATGTGCTTGGCGACGACATAGCTTTCCCCTCTGCAGTCAGTAGGAGACGATCCTCGTGCTTTTCTAGTAGCTAGGCAAGATTCCTATTTTAGAATTTTCTCTGTACTTCTTAATAACAAGAAGCCATCCTGTTTTCATTAATGAAAGATGGTAATTTTCCTAAATCCTGATTATTAGTATTTTTTTATTTTTTCTGATATACTGTTCAAAAGACAGCTCGGGGTTTTCTCCATTTTGGGTAATGCTTACTGTGCTTGTGAGTTGTATCATCCTACTGCTGCCGTAAATTGCTGCATGAAAAAGGAAGCACGGCAATGTCATAAATAAGAGCAGCAGTGAGCAAGTGTGTTCACCCTCCCAGAAGGTAGAACGAGCCACTCGTGGGATAATCATGTGTCCACAGATTGCACACTGCAGGGTACTGTGCTAGAAGCTCTGCGTTTGTAAAGACGAAGTTGCTAGGTGCTGATCGTTTTCTTCCATAGTTGAAAGACTGGTTGTAGGTGGGTGAAATAGCGTGGTAGAAAAGCAAAGCAGCTGGCATCAGAATGAGCCTGACTATGGAAGTGCTTTCCTTTTTCCTTCTGTTCAGTACAGGTTTAATTACTTTGCATTCTGTGGGTTTGGCTCTACTGCATTGGATAATAATGACCTTAAAGGACTGTAAAGTAACAAAGGGAGAAAGAAGTCAAAATCCTTAGCCTTGCATATGTTGAGGTTTCTGGTCTATTAGAGTCTGTGGCCAGCTGCCTTTTTCCGCTAAGGATAAGGTGCTGTTGAGAGACTACAGACCTGCAACAGGAAACTCTGCATAAAATGGTAGTGCTAATAGCGCCAAGAGAGAATAATGCTGCTGGGGAGACTGTAACGGACTATGCTAGGAAACAGCCCTGAAATCATGCTGCGCAGTTTTCTGTGAGAGAGGAGCGTGAGCAGGGCTGCTCTGAATGTGGCACAGCGTGTTCTAATGACTGCTGCGGTAGTGCTGGTGTGAAACCCCATGTTCAGCTCGGCATCGCTGAAGTCTTTGGCAAAGGTTCCGATGGCTGAAATGATGGAGCAGCGAAGCTTAAGTGCAGAGCCCTTTTGCAATTAAGTCCTTCTGTTTAGTATTTTACTTAACTCATTTTGGAGAAGGGCTTGTAAGACTTTTGCTGAAGGGAATGCTATGCTACTGTCCGGATTGTCGGAGTAAAAGATCCTATCTTGCTGCTGTTTATTTAAAGGGAAGAAAAAAGGATGTGAATTTAAATGCTTAGAATCATCATTTTGTGATACCTACTAGTAGTACGATAGCTGGTGCAGGTTGCTCTTTGAAGTTTGATGCAGACCCCAGCAAATATTACCAATGTTCTAAAGCACATAAAACATGCATATCAGCATTTGAAAATATTCTTGTACATGTCAATAGTGAAGTTTATGATGTAGAAAATACAGCAGTTGGGCAGACTAAACATTTACAATAAACATGATGTAATTTTTTGATAGGCATGTGACAGTATGTTAATAGAATGCAGTCATACTTGTGGTGTCCTTAATCTCTTGAGAAATTTAAGGCTGTAGGGTGAACCTGTAGAGAGGAATGATAGTGACTGCTGGGGAGAGGAATGCAGCAAGTATCAAAAGGCTTGTTGGTGCGAGACCAGTGACAAAATTACTGTGGAGTTGAAGTAGGTATAACGTGAGACCCTCGGACTTTGGGGGAGAGGGATGGGAGACTGGCCAGCTGGAATCAAGTGTACAAAACATTGTTCAAGCCTTGGGCGAAAACCAGCACAAAAAGAACAGGAGTGTAACTGGGCTACCTTATCTTTGGCATGGAGAAATCCATGATTTTTCACATACCTTGTATCCTTCCTATTGCTGAAATGACTTGACATCTGCCATTCACGCTGAAGAAGTGAATTGCTGCCAAATACTAGAGGAAATTTGGGATTTAAGTCCTTGCTTAGCTTCGGTATTTTTCTGAACTTGAAAAAACAGTAAATGAATATTAAAACAGGAAAATTTGGTCATCAGTTTAAATGTAAGATTTGCGGGTCTTTTATTGGAGCACAAGCACTATCAGCCATATAATTAGATTAATTATTTGGGTAGCTGGCAGTATTTTGTTTAAACAAATTTGCTGATTGCACTGACAGAGGGGAGCACGTATATCTGGAACTTTCCAAAAATGATGTAGGCATTTACAAGTAAATGCAGGTTGTAATACTTTGATATAGATAGGAATAGTGGAAACAGTTACAGCAAAAAGAATTATACTAATCAGCTCAACTGTATGTTTTTAATAGCTCCTTATAGCCACAATGGCAACGTCATCTGAAGAAGTGTTACTGATTGTAAAGAAGGTACGTCAGAAGAAGCAGGATGGGGCGCTCTACCTTATGGCTGAAAGGATAGCATGGGCACCTGAAGGCAAAGACCGATTCACAGTCAGCCATATGTATGCAGACATAAAATGTAAGTGAACGCTCTTCCTATTCCAGCTTCAGTAGGCAGTATTTCGGTAAACATTTAAATCCAACCCAAAGCTTCCTTGCCATAAAACACTGGTGGGTAAATTAGGAAGGTTGCAAGGGTCTGGAGCTTTGATGTTTGTTACACTGCATTCACTCTTAACTTTTGATAAACTTCTGCAATAAATTGAACGGAGAAATAATCTATGTCATATGCTTGTGGAGGGAAGGGTGGGAGGAGGGTTAAGGAAAAGTATAGGGTTTTCAAGGTCTAACACAGAAACTACCTGCATGTCATCTGTTAAACTATGCATCTAAAGCTGTTTCAGTTTTCATGTAAAATGAACCTCACTTTCATTTTCATCCAACAGACCATAGCTTCAGAGGGCTAGCTTCTGTAGTTTGGCCTAACTGGTAACATTCCAAATAAGCATTTACTGTTGCAACAGCAGGGCGCTTTGCAAGTCAAAACTGAACAGTAAATGCCTATAGCGTGCTGCCTTTCTGGCTCCAATTAGTGCTTATTTTCCATGTGCTGTAATGCCAAAGAAGGAATAAAAAGAAAGCTGTACGCGTCTTGTATAAGCTTACTGTCTGTTGCTAATTAATACTCTCTGTGTAATCTAGGCCAGAAAATCAGTCCAGAAGGTAAAGCTAAAATTCAGCTTCAGCTAGTATTGCATGCAGGGGACACAACCAACTTTCACTTCTCCAATGAAAGCACAGCAGTGAAGGAGCGAGATGCGGTAAAGGATCTTCTTCAACAGCTGTTGCCCAAGTTCAAAAGGAAAGCTAATAAAGAACTTGAGGAGAAGAACAGGTAAAGGGAAAGCAGCCTTAATTTGGGGGGTGGGGTGATGGTTTTTTTGAATTGTTACCTAACTATAATGTATTTCTGCTAGCAGTTGTTGTTATTGCAACATCATTAGTGATACGGCATTTGTTTCCCTAGTAAAAATCTCTCTGCTTTCAATTTAGAGGCAGTTCCTTGAGACTTACATAACTGTAACATGTTGAGACTATACTTGCGTTCTCAGTGACACATTCTTGAGGTGTAAAGGCAGCCAGCCCGCCCGGCTGCCACCCAGTCTTTCTTACCCACGGCTGTGAAATGAAGCACCCAACTGGCAGTCTGTCTCTTTAGTCTTCTTAAATATACATGTATCAGTTAGCAAAGCTACTTGAAAGATTCTGGATTTTTTTTCTTTTCCAGAAGTTTTCACCTTCCTTGATTTGTGATTTATTTTTTTTCCCCCTGCATAGCCCCTTCCCCTCCAAGTCTTCTTTCCTAGTGTCTATATACTCTACTAAGTTGCTAAGTATTTTCAGGCATCTCACTTGAGATGCAGTAGTTTGTTATTTGGCACACAGGATGTTTATTCTAAAAAATGTTTTGAGAAGACGTTCAGGACCTATGTCCTTTTCCCAGAAGGGCTTTTAAGATAAAAATTCCTTTAAAATGTTCATGTTAAACCAGTCCTTGTGGCTGTGGAGCACACTTCTCTGCATCTTCCCAGATGAGTTTCGCTTCATTCTGGCATCTGCTGTGAATCCTGTATCTGCTAGCTTCAGTTTCCAAAGTCTGTTCTAGCTTTGAACTTAGGTACTAAGTTAAAGCTAGATTTTTCAAAACATAGAAGCATTGCCTCATTGGGCAGATCAGATCTTGACAAGGAGATTCCCCAGCAAAAGGGCAAGAGCCCTTGTGCTGGAGCTCTGACAGATCCAGGATTAACTGGTTCCAGTACTGCAGCGACCACTAGGGTCTACAGCAGTGGAGACTGCTTTGGCACCATTACCATACTAGTTTTTTCATGCTACGTGCCTTATTTCTGACTATTAATACTGAGTAGGTGGGCAGTCTTAGCTCTGAATCTCTGTATCCTTAAATGGAGTTTTACAGTATTATGCCATGCGGCATTAAGAGCTTTTCTCGTTACAGAAAAGCCAGAATCTCTGCACAAAGAATAGTCATAGTCTGTTCCTTTGATGATTATAAGTCCCAGTCTAGTGATGGGGCTTCATTAGCTTAATTTGCAACAGATGAGGCAAAGAAGTTTCAACCTGTTCTGGAAGGGTGCTACATCCAGGGTCCCTGTGGCACTTTCTCTGTTTATTGATATGTGGGGGTCAGGTATGGACTGAAATTCTGAAGTTTTAATGAAACAATTACAATAACAGGCTGCTTGCTGCTGCACCAATTTGTAAGAATTGCCACTAATCTGTATTTGTACCAACAAGAAAAACTGGAAAAACTTTAGTGGTTAAAACATAATAGGGATGTCCTGCCACAAAGTTTTCACTTCCACCTCATTGTACTTCATCCTTAGAGCAGCTGCAGACTTTCATTCAGTCCACATTGCAGTTTATCCGTGTTCTTCTCTAGACCATGTACTACTATGTGTTCATAACATTCCTTTTTTTTTTGTTTGTTTGTTTGCAAATGATCAAGACCCTGAGGTACATGCTGAAGATTGTTGAGGTTATTGGCCGATTGTGAACACACGCGCACATTTCCCTGAAACTAGCCTAGGGGGTTTCAAATTACATATATAGCTGTGTCAAAAGCTGCTTAAATATGAATTACCTGATGTTTCAGCTGCATACATTCTTTGCATTTTAGATAGTAAGGGTGATCCTTGATATTTGGATGATAACTTTTGTAAACGTTATTCCCTTGTAGAAGTAGTGACACTGAATGTTTCTGCAGCACTTGTGCTGTATGCAGTAGTCAAGCAATGAAGATCTACTGTCACCAACAGAAACATAAACAAACAAACAACTCAGGGTAGCGTGCCTTTTGAGACACCTTATCCCATAAACATTTTGTAATTTGTACTGCTGCACTAGAATAGAGACCTGTAACTACTGAATTTTAAAATCTTAAACAAGAATTGGGTAGAGCCGAAATCCCCTTCCCCCCAACAAGACCTTTGTTACAGAAGTTCAAGAAAATTCATTGTGCTTTTACAGTTCAAGAGAGTCCAGTCCTGGATGTGCAAAGACACAGGAGCACCACAGAGTATTTTAGGACAAGATGTTAATCCCACATTAACTTTTTCCTAGGCATTGCTGTTTTCTAGCATTTAACGTTATTCCTTAAATGTTTTTTAGTCCTTTCTGAAGTCTTCTGAGACAAATATAGCTATTAAGGTTGGTTGTTTACACAATCTTGTTAAGAAATGCACAGCATTTTGAAAGAAAAGTTGGTTTCTGTTCCTTTTGTGAACTCATGTTAATTATGGAAATCCTAGTGATGTATTCTGCAGCGTTTCAATTCTATTCAATACATTCTTTTACCAGAATGCTGCAAGAAGATCCTGTTTTGTTTCAGCTTTATAAAGACCTTGTTGTAAGCCAAGTAATCAGTGCTGAAGAATTCTGGGCCAACCGTTTAAGCCTGAATGCAGGGGATAATTCTGCAGCACCTAGTAAGCAGGATGTGGGCATCTCCGCAGCATTTCTGGTACGTTGAACCTCTAACTTAAAGGATTTTAGAGCAAACAGATTGGGGAAAGTGAGAGTTTTGCTCATGTACTTTATTCCCCTGTACTTTAATGTTGTTCTTTTCTGATTCCTCAACATCTCTCCATGTGTGAGACGATTGTAAGGGTAAAGGAGAAAAAAGAAAACTAAAGGTTTTATGTAAACATGCAACCTCAAAATTTTGCCAATTTAAGATGCCCAGTTTCAACTTTAAAGTGACACTAGGCAGATGTTGTTTATACTGCTGCTCTGCCTTCAGTAAAACAGGAATAATGATGAATTTACGGTTGCTAGATTACAGTGTATTAACTCAGTAAGTTAAAAAGAGTATCTGTTGCAGCATTGACATGCAGAAGTGAGGCTGCAAAGACTTTCCACACAAGAAGTTTTATCGCTTCCCCAAATTTTTTAAGCCAGTAGATGCTTTCAGCTACTTTCAGAACAACCTGTATATCTGAAAGCTTGTTTTATCTCTCTCTTTCCCCAACTTTCAGTTGCGTTACCCCTTTGTAGAAACCATGCTTCGGTAATTTCAATGCAGTCTAAAAGTAATCTAGGTACAATCTTCAGATTCCTCCCACAGAGATGTGTTTGTACTTCTGCAACAAAATTCATACAGATTATGGCTCTCTAGCTGGAATCCCATTTCCACCTTTGTAATGACCGTGCACACACCAGGGGTTTGGGAGGGAAAGAGGAGGCGGGTGTTGTTTTATGACTTAGCTGGCTCTGCAAACACTTGGTTTTTCCCTCCTAGAAATACCTGAAGGCTTAGCTTCTGTACAAACGCTTGTTGTCCTCCCCTAGAAGTACCTGAATCAGTTACCAAGTGAACTTGATTGCTCTGACTTCCCATCTCCTGTTGTTCTTACATCTTAACATAAAAAGACCAAACCAACCCAAACCTTCAAAAGTGAAGCTTTCTTGAAATAACTCGTTGTGTTTGCGTACCCTGCATTTGTGAAGAAGAAAACCAGATATTTGTGTGTCCTAGTTCAAGTTGAAATAACTGTCTGGCTCTGCTCAGAATGAGTGTTTTTCTAGAAAGAAGGTGGTACAAAAACTAGAATTTAGGTGTACAGGACAAGGAAGTAAAGAAGGCAGCGTATGTGATCCTTTACAGAGGATTGGACTGAGCACTTGCTTTCTCCACAGAGCTGCCTAGGCAGATCACTGAGATCTAACTTGCAAGTTCTGACTAAGGTTTACCCTCAATTTTTACATCCATGAGATGCTTTTAGTGTATAAGGAAATAAGGTGTCAGAGCCATAAATCCTTTTTGTCGCTTCATTATCATCACTGATTATTCACTAGCTGAATTGTTGAATGAACAACATGTAATGAATGGTTAGGGTTGAATGAACAACATTATACAGTAAATATGCCTCTTTTTACTTTGAAACAAGGATATACTAAACTAAGCATACCTTCTTTTAACTGATGGAGTGGTCTTTGCTTTTCATCTTCTGATGCTTACAGTCTACTTGTTGAATCACCCTGTAAGTGGCAAGTATAATAAAGTAATTAATGCATGCTCTTTCATTTCTCATTCTAAAAATGCCTATTTATGCTGAAATATGCTATGGATTATTGGAGGAAGAAGATTATTTTATCTGCAACAGAATATGATTGCAAGATGCCAGGTTTTTTTCCTTCTCCAGTTACAGAAGGCATTTAGATGCAACTGTTTTTCCTCCCTGTGTGCTTTTTCTTAGGCTGATGTACGGCCTCAAACAGATGGCTGCAATGGTCTGAGGTACAATTTGACTTCAGATATCATTGAATCCATATTTCGAACATATCCTGCAGGTAAGAATAGTGCCTAAGATAACAAATACATTAATTTAAGATTTCTTTCTTTACCATCTTACTGTGGGAAGGCTAGAATGTTACTCTGAGCCTGGAAGTACAAAGGAGTGTATCTTCAGTCTTCTGGATGATTTTCCCTGCCTTGTTTGAGGAGGGATGGGAAGAAGCATGTGTTAAAACATGCTTTTGAAATGAAAACTTGATTTCCTTAAATGAAAACATCTTAATGTGTTGTGTTGTTGCTTGTGTGTTTTTTTTGTGGGGTTTTTTTTTTATATTATGAGTAGATATTTGGCTCTCCTACTCAGCATTTCCATTACTTGTTATTTTTCATGAAATCACCTTTGGGAGGAAAAGAATCTGATTTCCATCGTTCCCCTGCACTATGTTGAACACTGACACCAATTCATTTTGGCCTCAGGTTAAAACGACTAGATCCATTCTGACAATAGCTAGAACTCTGGCAAATCAGGCTTCTTGGCTGTGTGCAATACAAATCAGTATATTCAGACCACTGACGTGCATTTCTTGTCAAAGCATTAGCTAGCATTGCAGGGCATAAAAGAGTACCTGTTTGCTTGTGCTTGACTACTGCATTTGCTTGCATTTAAACAGCATGAATGAAGACAGCATTAGGTAGAAAGCAAGGAAGCAAGCAAGGAAATTCTATCTTAATATGATTTTTATGCTTTGTGGAACAGTTTGTAATAATTGTGGGTTTTGTTCACAGTAAAAATGAAATATGCAGAAAACGTTCCACATAACATGACCGAGAGGGAATTCTGGACACGATTTTTTCAGTCTCATTATTTCCATCGGGACAGGCTCAATACAGGCTCAAAAGACCTCTTTGCGGAGTGTGCCAAACTGGATGAAAAAGGTAAGCTTTTTGGCTTTGGTTCCACAGTAGGCTGCTACTTCATAGAGCACAACACTCAAGAGCTATATCTAGTAAACCTAACAAAGCTGAAGTCAAAAGTGTTCTTATGTTCGTTGACTGGGCATCGTGTTTGACAAACTGTAAGGTAAAAACTACAGGTGTCATTGAAAGTTAGCTATAGTTTTGCTATTAGCGTGCTTCATAGCGAGTGCATTTCTTGAAACACATTGGCCTTTGGAAAGCACTAGCACTAGAAATAAGCTTTATTACAACTCATGCAACAGTAAATCTGTGATAAATTCTGTAATATGCTATCGTGCCAGATTGATCATGCTGTGCCATCAGTTACTATAGAATAATGTTGTTTACATCAGGCTTTGTTTTGTGGTATGTGCACAATTTGCAACAGGTATAGCTTATGTTATAGATCAGTTTTTAGTAGTAGACAAATATGCATCATCTTTAAGATTTTCCAGAAGAGTTGCCATCCCTGTTCTCTGTGAGCCTTTCTAATGTGAAATCTTAAAATATTGTCCGACTCTTAAGTTTTTATTGAACTTTTGAGGTAAATTTGTGATGATACGGAAATGTGAAGAGTTGAGATCACTTAACACCATTCCTTAATGCTATTCTGGCTAATGAAAGCATTCTATTAGGAATCCACAACCCTTCACAAGTAAAAGCTATCACCAGATATACATTACCATTCTACCCAAGACAGGATAGCAAAACAGTGCCGAAATTAGAAGAAACACCCAATTAAGGCTTCCCGATTCCCACTAATACCACTAATATAAGTTCATCTTCCTTTTTTTTTTTCCTACCAAACAGTATTCAGTTATGTGTAGAGGTTGATGAAAACTGCGCTAATTAGTAGGATGATCTTTTACAATAACTTTTCAAGTTTATTGCTTATTTTAAATGGAACTTTGAAAAAGGTTGAAAGTTTTAGTCACAGTGATATTTGGACATCTGCAGAACCTTTATCTTATCCATTTGAAAGGTTAAATATAATCTAATAATCCCACAATTATTTCTGTTTGCTTAGATACAGGTTTTCATTTTTTTTTCTTTGTTTCATACAGGGTTAAAAACAATGGTGTCTCAAGGAGTGAAAAACCCCCTGATAGATTTAACAGCTTTGGAAGATAAAACATTAGAT
>Ga0181612_121271_pt1 | contig 10871 bp, 17 predicted proteins | sample HoacroProtozoa21_FD_119630 | JGI IMG/M metagenome (GOLD analysis project Ga0181612, IMG submission 119630) | Hoatzin crop microbial communities from Cojedes, Venezuel. Combined Assembly of Gp0051906, Gp0051904, Gp0051908 | reverse complement strand
TGAAGTGAATTAATGGAAGACGTAGAGGCTGGCTGACAGCGCTGCCGAGGCCGAGCTGCCCTTCGGGGGCTGCTCGAAGGCAGCTGGTGATGCCGCGAGGGGTCCCCGGGGACCCTGGCTCCCACCCTGCCCAGGGGGATGCCACCGGGGCAGGGGACAGCCACGGGGACCTGGTGGCTTCAGAGCTTCTCCCCGACAAGAGATTCGGGAGCCGCTGGTTGCTGAGACAGCCCCGGGCGCCTGAACCGCGGCTCTGCCAGGGCAGCACCGTGCCCGAGGCATCACGGGGTGCCCGGCTCTGCAAGAGCATCCGTAGCCACTATCCCCACAGCCAGGCATCCTGGGTTTTAAAAATGATCTTTTCTTGTGGCAAAAAAGCTCTCCGGGAAGCTGTTTGATCAGGATTTTCCTGAAAACGTTTGGTGGGGTGTGTTGAAAATAAAAGGAGGAGAGCAAAATCCCCAGGTTCAGATTAAAATCTTTTTTTTTCTTTCAAGAGGGCTCCGCGTACCCAGGGAAGCCGGGTATAACCGGGACCCTGCCTACAGCCAGCCTGGAGCAAGCGCGAAGGCTTCTGATGCTTCATCTGCCTTCGCAGAGCGGTTGGTGGTGAGCTTGAAAAAGAGCCAAGCCTTGAAAATGCCCCCCAGAAGCCCTTCCCTCGGCACCGAGGGGCCAGGAGCAGCAAGCACCGGCATTTCTCTTTCACAGGTCTTGGGTGCGGGTGGGTGATTCCTGTTACTGGTCGTGGAAGTTAAGCAGAACCACCTGCCGAGCACATGGTCAGTGTAGACATCTCCCCAACTCCACCTAAGATGAGACAATTTGCAGCCCTGGCCACTGGCTGAGGCTCGTTAGGGTCTTAGAGCATAATTACGCTTCCTCTTTCTGCTATCTCTTTGCTGGGACTGAGTTACAGAAGAGACAACCTTGGCTGGCATCATTAGGTTTCAGTGTTAACACGCTTCAAGTTCCCAGTACAGGCTCCGGTGGGGGCTGTCCAGCTCGGTTTGCTCAGGCTGTGCAGAGAGGAGCTTGGGAAGGTGCCGTGGCCACCTGAAAAAGCACCTCCAGGTTCTGCTGCTTCTTTTTCCCTTTTATAATGGGAGTGAAGCAGGTGAGTTGGGCTCGGGGGAGCATCAGCAGGGCCCGTCGGTAAACCTGCCCCAGCTGAGACCTCGGGTGCTGGAGGGAGGGAATGGTGCCTGGAGCGCAGGGCATCGGGGCTGGTAGCTTGCGATGCAGGAGGGGGTTTGTCACGGCGATGCCCGTGTCCGCAGTCCTGTGCGGGGCTGCTCTCAGGAGGTGCTGCCCCAGGGGGGATTGAAGCCAGCGAGGGCCGTGGGGCGGCGATCACCGGCTGTGGGGCGGCGATCACCGGCTGTGGGGCTCTGCCTCCCCCTTGATGCTGAAGCTGGTGCCAGGGAAGCTTTGGGAGCCAGGCTGGGGATCTGCCCTGCAGCTTTCTGGGGGTCCCGGGGGTTTTGGAAGGGCAGCCCCCAGGGGTTCACCTCAGGGCAGGGGCTGGCAGGGTGCTGAGGTCCCCTGTGCCTGTCCCCAAGCCCACAGGGCTGGGGTGGCTTCGGGTGCTGCCTGGTCCCGTGCTCCAGCTGCAGCCTGGACACCAGCAGCTCCCGGGAACTGGAGGGCCGGGAAATCCCGTTGAGCGGGAGAGTTGGTGGAGCCCAACGGGCTTTCTGCAGGCTTTGCCCTCTGCCAGCGCACGGGGGGATGCCACTCTTGGGGACGCTGGAGGGGGGCAAAGCTGCATCGGCGGTGGAGCCGCAGAGCAGGGAAGACGCTGCCGGGCGGCGAAGGCTGAGCCGTGCCCCGGAGATGGGCGCCCGCGTGTCCGTCGCAGGCTACGCGACAGGGACGTGGCACAAAGGGGACGCGGTGGGGGAGGCAGGGGGTCACCACCAGCCCGGCGTCAAGTCCTGCCCAGCAGCGCCTGGTCTGCAAGACCCGAGGGCAAGCAGCTCCTCTGGGCCCAGCGCTGGCTGCCACGAGGTGAATGGACCTGGGGAGGGGGAGGAAGAGGTGTGCTGGCCCTTTAAGAGAATAATTTCGGAGCTGGCCTACTGAGTTATTGATTGGCGCTATGGTAACGTATATTAGATTATGTATGGCTGGAAATGTGTTGTGGACTGGGAGGTTTGTTTGGGAAGCCAGCACTCTTCTTCTTGTAAACCCGCTCCCCGCAGAGGGTTTGAGTGGGGAAGGGTCTGCGGCGCGTCAGCTCAACGGGAGCTGAGGACGGGCAGCGCTCGGCGCACGTGTGAGACCGTGGGATCCGGTGCTGTGGGGCACGGCCGGGGGCATCTTTGGGTCAAAGGAATGGAAGCGGAAGAGTTTGTGTCCGAAAGGGTGTTGGCGGCAGGATGGGAATACCTGTGGAGCTGGTCACCGGTGGGAACGCCCTGCGGCGGGCCCCTTCCAGACCAGCTGCCGGTGACCCCGTCTCCGGTCCTCCCGCCTTCCTTGGAAAAGATGAAACACCCAGGGAAGGACCCAGCCCCGTTGAAACAGCTCGGGTGAAACGTCTGGGCTCACCCCAGCCTCTCTAGCCCATCTGCCCAGGCTTTGGCTTTGGTTTATTCGTGTGAGTTGGCAAAACTCAGTTTTTTGCCCTATTTCCATGGCAAGGAAGGGGCAGGAGGGCTGCGAGGGAGGCGGCTTTACCCCAAAACCTCCTTCGCCAGCCGAGTGCTGCTTGCAGTCTGGGTCGCTCGGCGAGTCCGAGCCCCGCAGCTCCGTGTCCTGGCTGCACCCTTGGCTTGCGGGGAGGGGGGCTCCTTCCAGTCCCACCCCTGAGCTTGGGCAGACCCACGGGAAGAAGATGAGGAGCTGAGGTTTCACCCCACGCCTCTCCCCTGGGAATGCCGGGATGGAGCAGCTCCAGTTTGGGCAGATAAAGCTCCCAATGCGCAGCAAAATCCCTCCTGGCCGACGAGTTGGTGGGACAGGAGGTGGCTCGCGCCGCTCCTGCCGGAGGGTCTTTGCGGCAGGAGAGCCCGGAGGTGTGCGGACCCCCACGCGCGGAGGGGCCGGGAGATGAAGGCGCCGTATTGATCCCGGCCTCTTGCCGTCGCCTTTCGGCGCTGACCGCGGGGCAGCTTGGGGAGGCAGCGGACCGTGCCGTCGTGCTTCGAGCGCGGTCGGGGGTATTGTGCCGGAGTAATTGGGCTTAGAAAATGAGAGGCTTTGCAATCGTTTAAAAGCAGAGAGGGAGGGGAAGGCGATGGGGAGAGGCAGCTGTCAGGGGAAGGAGGGGTCGCAGAGCTGCCGGGGAGTGGGGTGTACTTTGGGGTGCGCCCACCTTGGTGCTTGGCTGGGGACTGCGCCATCTCCCCTCTTCTTGCACTCTCAGCTGCCCTGGAGTCACCCCATGCCCCAGGTGCACCCCGGCTCCTGCTGCTGCTGGGTCTGAGGGAGCAGCAGCCCCACGAGGGGCCTGGCCAGCGTGGGGGACCCCAGCCACCCCCACTGTGGTTCTACAACTGATGGCCATCGTGTCTTGGGTCAGGCCAGCAAACCCCAGCAGGGACGGGGCTGCGCTGGGGACAGTGAGCAGAGGGAAGGGGACAGGACCCTCGGGGTAGGGGGTGGTGTCCGTGTGTGGCGCTGGGGCAGCGGGAGACTGGCTGGAGATGGGACAAGGGAACTGGGGGGAGGGAGAAATAAGGCTGTTTCTGCACCTTGCAGGGCTGCCTTTTGCATCTGCTCACGGCTGGCGATTCGGCAGCGAGCTGGGGATCTCTGGGTCCAGCAGCCACCAGATACTGAGACATTTCACTCCAGGCAGCTATCAGCAGCAGCGCCAGTGCTAAATATGCTGTCTTTTGCCATCATGTTCTTCCTTGCCTTCCTTTTTTTGATTTCCCTCCCCCCTTCTTCCTCCCAATGTAACATAAAAACCTATCGATCGTTCAGCCAGCCGCTCCGAGCATGCGTGCGGTGGGAAGAGGATGGATCCAGCCATTGGGGCTGCCTGAAATGCCGGTGGCTGAGGTGCCTGTGCCACCTCCATCCCGGGTGCCCAACGGCATCGCCCAGCTCCCTGCTGGACTGGCAGGGATGGGATTGCCAACTCGGGCTGGAGTCGGACCTATCGAGCCCGGAGCATCGGCCCTGCAACCACGGGGCTGGGCTGGGAGCCACTCACCTTCCAGCTCCAGGCTGGTGCTGAGGTCATGGGGAGTCCTGAGCTGCTGTTGCTGGGAAAGGGATTGCCTATGGCTGGGTTGGGGTTTGGTTTTTAAAGCCTCAGGTCCTGAATTTTGAGAGGTTTTGAAGTGCGCTTCTGGCTTTCCCATGCAAGAGGGGACTGACCCAGAAGTTGCTTGTAGGGCTGGAAGCCCTGGGCAAGCCCCTCCATGGGCTCCGGGAGCTCAGAGAGCTGGGAGGTGTCCTGGGTACCACAACCACGGCAGTGCCGGGTGTGGGAACCCCCCAGTTCCCAGTTCCTGCTCTTCACTGGGCTGGTGGCTCCAGAGGCTCTGGGCGAGTCTCTCTGAACTCCAAACACTTGTGCAAGGTGGTGATGATCCCTGCTTGTCTGATGATCCCTGCTTGTCCCCCCTCTCTTTATTTTCTTTCCTTTTTTTTTTTCCTTGTGTTAATTCTCGTTCCTGCATCCTGGCTGACTGAGGGCTGGAAAAGAATTAAAATAGAAAGTAAAATACAATGAGAAAAAGCATCCCTGTTCCCCTTGGATAAGCATGTGCAAACATCTGTGGGTTCACACAGGTGCTCTGTCCCAAATTCTCATGAATCCCGGGAAATGGTGTGTGGTTTAGGCTGGGTTTTTTGGGTTTGGTTTTGGTTTTTTGTTTTTTCCTTCCAGCTGGCTTGAGGTATTGCAGGGAAGGGTGCCCAGTGCCAGGAGCAGGCCTGGCAGTGCCAGACCTCCCCCGTGGGTAGCAGGTATTGCCTGGGCTGGGCGAGAGGAGAGGACCGTGCCAGGGTGATGGATGGAGGCAGGCGATAGCGCGAGGCTCCCAGCCCGTCTCCGATACGCAGCTTGGAGCACTTCAATCAATTCAGCCAACGCGCTCGGACTCCGTCTGATCTATGGAAAGAGTCTGGCTGCCTGGCCCTGAACGGGAGAAGCTGCTAATAACCCCTCTCCTGCTCCTCTCCCAGAGGCACTGGCCAGGCAGAAGGGGATGGATCCCCACCAGGGTCAGCTCCCCTTCCTTCTGCCATGGGGACATGCCAGCCTTTCCCTGATGTCCCCAAGGCTACAGTCCCTCCTGGGCCAGTGACAACTGCTGCGGAGTCCTCTATCTCCAATCCCTGGACTGGGACAGGGGAGCGTTCCTGCTCGGGTGCCCCGTGGGTGTGGAGCTGCTGAGGGTTGGCCCAGCCTGGGTGCCACACGCTTGTCATGGTCGCAGCTGTGGGAGCAGGGAGGACCCACTCCAGCTGATCGGACCCATGGGCAGGGACACAGGGGTCCTGCTGGTGACCTTCTCCATGGGAGAGGTGGCCAAGACTTGAGACCCACCAGGGTTAATGCTGCCTGAGGGTCTTCTGGGAGGATGAGGAACCTGGGGGCGGCAGCTCTGACTGCCAGGGCCATGGAGACACAGCCCCAGCTGGTCATCGGTGCGATGAATGTGGCGGTCTCAGGGATTCTGGTGGCATGGGGCAGCTCTGGATCGGGTACCAGCCGGGCAGCAGGTGCAGGCAGATGGGGAGGCTCTGAAACCACCCGGCCTCAGGGATTTCTGGAGAAGCTGCCTCCCCCCCCTTCTTCTTTTTTTGCTTTTTGAGGGGAGCTGGCAGCTCCAGACCCAGCGGGGTGCTCGGGAGAACAAACGGGCCGGAGCGAAGCGGGAGAAGCCCTGCTCGGGCTGCGTTTGTCAAGATCCATATTGGCATGAGACCCATCCCTCAGCAACCCGTTAGACCTGGGAACAGAAACAGGCGAGCGCTGGTGCGGGGGAGAGAGGGTGAGGAAGAGGATGGGGGAAGGAGAGGTCCAGGGCACTTGGGGGCACCTCCTGTGGCACCTCTGTGGGGCTGAGCTGCCTGCAGGGAGGGCAGGATCCCTCCCCTGTGGAAGCAGAGCCACGTGCCGGGGGGTTGCAAGGACCCCCACCCCACCCCATCCCCCCTTGCCACCACACTGGAGCACCCTCCATCCATTCATCCCACCTCTTAAAAGGCCACCGAGACACGGGGACCAGCACGGGCCCTGGCTGGGGACCTTCTGGGCAGACAGACTTTGAGATGAGACCACTTCTGCAGCGATGGGGCGCAGGATGGGGCCCCAGCCCGGGAATGCAGCACTCCCCCTCTGCCCCAGTACCCAGAGCTGGTGGCACTGGGGCTGGGGGTGCTGATACTGGGAGGCAGCTGGCGAACCTGCAGTGGGTGCCAGCCGGACTGTGTCCCCGGTGCTTGGCCAGCGGGGAGGTGACAGTCGTCTCGGGTCCCCGTGGCAGCGCGTGGAGCGGTGCTGGGGCTGCCGTCGAGCTGACCTCGGTGGCAGCAATGGGAAGGGAGCGGGAGGAGGGAGGTGAAGTGGGGGTGGGGGGGTGCCCCGTTAGTGTTCGTACAGATCTTCATCCCAGGGGGTTTGGTGAGGAGAGGATGCAGGGTGATGCCTATGGACTGCGCCGAGCACCTGACCTGCCCCGGGAGCAGGGTGCTGTGTCCCGGGGGCTGGGGTGCCAACCTTCCCCTCGCAGGGGAGCAGGGCCAGTGGGGCTGTCCTCCTCCTGCTCAAGGGTGTGGGGACAAGAGCAGAAGGAGGGGTGAAGTCCTTCTGTGGCTTTAAATGCTCCATGCTGGCTCTGGGGCAGAGGGGTCCTTGGGGTCACCCATGGCCACATGGTTCAGTGTCCCTGGGGAGGGTGGGGGGGGCAGAGTCCCCTCAGCCTTCAGGGAGCCCCGTCCTCCCATCACACTCCTCGGCACCGCGCTCCGGCTCTCCTCTCCCGATCCCCTCATTAACCGCAACACGGAAAGTGTTTTGAAACCTTTGCAGAGGGGTCTCTCTCCCCCCTCCACCCCCCCCATACCTCCCCAGCCTCGGCCACTTTTCCCGTCACGCTCATTAGAGCCCTGAGTATCAATCAGGCGGAGATGAAAGCCAGCTGGGGATCCATCACAACACCTTGGAAAGGGATGAAAGGGCCTCTTTAGTCCTCACAAACCTCTCGAAACCAAACGCAGATGGACGCGAGCCTCGCGCCCGCCGCCTTTCATCTCAATTTTCACCTTTCGGGCTCTTGGGTTCTTTGCCTCCGTGGCGGGGCCGTCCCAGTGACACCGCGTGTGTGACCAGCGTGGTGGCCTCGGGTCCCCGGGGATGGGTGGCACAGGGTGCCGGACACGCTGGATAGATAGGAGGAGGTTTTATGGGTTTTGCTTTGCCCACCATGTCGCTTCTGATATCTGAGGACAGAGAGGGTGACCTGAAATGTCCCCTGCCAGAAGGAGCCTCCATGGCCACCTCTGGGTGTGGCATCGGTCCCGTCCCAGCTCCAGGGACGGCTCCTTCTGAGGGAGGGTGGCAGAATCAGGCCCTCAGAGGGTTGCGCTGTGCAATGGATTTTAAATTTAGAAATTGTTCAGATTTGTACTTCGAAAAAAATCCATGGGACATTAAATATTTACAGAAAATCAGCAGCTGTGTAAATAATAGAAAAATCCAATATTATGCGAGTGGACTGGTTTTCAATAAATTTGAAAATTTTATGATATTGTTATTATTATTTATTGCCTATTTTATTTGTCGGTGTCTCTTTTCACAGGCCGCATGGATCTGGGTGTTTGACCACCTCGTGCCAACCCAGTGTCTGAACCGAGAGCCGTTGGCTCTGCCCCGGCAGCACCGCTGCCTGCTGAGACCCGGCCCGCTCGCCGCACCGATGGGCCACGTCCAGGAGCGGGTGTCCAGGCCAGGTTTCCTCTGCCCGTCCCAGCACGGCCCTGCGGGGGGCACGGGGGGTCCTCGCGGGGCCGAGGGCGCAGCGGGAGCCCGGCAGCGGTGGAGGGCTGCGGAGGGTGACGGCGGCGTAGCACCTACTCTAATGGGATCCTCTCCACAAGTAATTAAGCCTCGGCTAATGCTAACCGTAATGTGATGTATGTATGCCTTTAACTAATCATTTATTAGCCTCGTTGATGGTTTGTCAATATTAATTCATTTATTTAAACAACTCCGAGCTGTAATGAAGATGTTTGCTTTAAGGGGGGAAAAAAGAGATGGAGCTGCCAGGAGATTTTTTTGTTGACTCGATGGACGTCGCCCTGGCCGGGGCGAAGGGGCTGCGGTGGGCTGAGGAGCTGCTGCCACCGCTCGTCGCCGGGCCGGTGGCCTCTCCCGCAGCCCCGGGGTGTGTGGGGAGCTGCCCCGGTGAGCGCGGCTGTAACCGGCGACCGCCGGTACGGGAGGGAGCTGGGGGCTCCCCGCCCTGCTCCCTGCCGCGGGGGGATGGGAGCACCCCGGGGGGATGCCGGGCTCCGGCGCAGCCCCCCAGCGCCAACGGCTCCGGCTCTGCCACCAGAGCAACTTTGTTTGGAAGAATTTCTTTTGGTTTGACCTTAAAATGTTCAAGCCGTGCCTCAAAGCCTGAAGTCAAACCCAAACGTGCTGCCCGAGCCAGAACAATTGGGTTTGGGTTGATTTTCGATGTGGTAATGATTTTGAACTGGTTTTCATTTCAAATCAAATTACTTCTATTTAATTTTTTTGAGGCAGGGAATGGGAAACTGCCAATAAACTGAAAAAAAACCGAAGTTTTTTGGTCCTGTTTGATACGCCCTGGTTGGATCAGATCTGGTCCTTCTTCTGTACCCTTCGGCTGATAAAGGGGGTGGGATGCACGGAGGGGAACGGCATCTCCTGGGAGCATCCCCGGGGCAGCCGGCTCCTGCCCTGGGGCCATCCTGAGCAGATCCTGGAAGGGGGCCTTTGGCTAGAGGTCGGATCAGCTGCCTGCAGCTCTCCTTGGCAGCTTCTTAATATCAACCAGATCACAGTATTAAAGTTAACTTTCTCTTAAACAAGCTTAATTAGCATCCTTCAGACAAACATAAATTAATCCTGGGTTGCTCTGGAGGAAGTGGAGTTTCCTCTGGATCGATTGCCAGCCCTGGCTCCAGAGGAGCTCCTCAGAAAGGCAGGTCTTTGCTCTTGGTCATCAGTAACGTTGCGGCCGGGTACTGGTGGCATCCTCGTGTCCTTGGTGGTGGGCCCTGCGCCAGGCTGTGGGCACAGAGGTGTGGCTCTGGATGTCACGCCAGCCATGTATGACCATGCCTGACCATTCACCACCATGCAGGACAATGTATGACCATGCGTGACCACACACAACTGTGGATGACCACACATGACCGCTCAACACCACGCACGACCATGCATAACCACAGATGACCATGCATGACCATATATGACCGCACAGGGCCATGCGTGGCTGGGAAATGACCACACATGCAGCCACCCTGCCCCAGCTATTCCCTCGTCCCCCCAGCTGTGGGGATTCCCTTGCTGGGTTGGTGTCCCGGTCATGGACGGTTTGTCTCCCATGAACCTGCTTCTCAGCCCTGACCACCCTTGCGGTGCCTACAGCATCTTGCCGTAACAGGGTGCCATATCAGTGGAGAAGGACCTTCTCCTGCATGGTTTGATCCTGCTACCTGCTCTTCTCCTTTGATGTCCTTCGTTCTGTAAGAGCAGGGCCAGAAAGCGGTCTTTCCCCCATCTCTTTCTCCTGGGGAAAACTGGGAAAAAAAGGATGAAGATTTGGTAGGAGGTCAGAGGAACTTGGGGGTGAAAATCACAGTCTTTTGGGAAGCTGCTGGAGGGCTGCCAGCACAGCAGGAACCCACAGGGATCCTCCAGGAAACGGGAATGGAAGAAACCATGTTAATTCAGCTTGAATTGGTGGTGGCATTTGCCTGTTTTGATTGAAGCAATACCTAGAGCTGTTTGTCCTTTAGTCTTCAGTTGCCTCCAGTGTAGAGACCTGCAGGAAAAGGAGGGGGAAGGTGCTCACTTTGCAGTCAGGGAAACTGAGGCACTGAGGATTTGATGGTCTTTTTGGGGTGCAGCACCCATCCCAGCCCCAAAGTCCTTGAGCAAGGGGCTGAGAGCATGGAATGTCACCCAGACCGGAGCAGGATATCCCTTTGGGATTCCCGCAGCGCTCTGCACAGAGCAGCTCCTAGGCGGTATCCTGCTCGGCATCACCCATCGAAGCAGCAAGGGGGAGGTGGGGGGTGGGGCTGGAGGGCCCATGGCCATGGGAGGAGATGGTGCCTGGGTGCCCGTAGGGTGCCAGGCGGGCAGGGAGAGAGGGACCCCAGCCCAGCCGCAGACGGGGGGATGAACCAGGGAGCAGGCGGGGGGAAGCGCGGGGCAGCCAGAGGCGGGGGGGCTGCCCAGCCTGACACCGGGTCACGGAGCCGGGAGCGTTGCGAGGTGCCGAAGGGATCAATAGCAATTCTAATATCATACGAGTCAATTTTGACCTGTCATGGGCAGCTCGGCAGGCTGACTCCAGAGCTGCAGGACCTGATAAATGGGCTCTCAAAATCATATTTATAGCAAGAAAAAGCTCATAAAATTGAAACAAGGGCAGAGCGTGGGGAGGACGCTGCAGCCCAGCCGCAGCCGGCCGTTACGCTGACCATGAGAAGGGGAAAGATGAGAGGCAGAGTGCGAAGGGGGTGGGAAACTGCCCACCCTGGGGGGCTGTTTAGGGGCTGGGATTCGGTGCTGGAGGGGTTGCGGGGTGGAGATCCAGCCCATGGACCAGGGGAGCACCAAATGATGTGCCGGGTGGGAGCCAGGGGTGAGCATGGGGGGGACATGGCTGTGCACGTGGGGGTTTTTGGGTGCTACCCCAGCAAGC
>Ga0181612_106499_pt1 | contig 10871 bp, 7 predicted proteins | sample HoacroProtozoa21_FD_119630 | JGI IMG/M metagenome (GOLD analysis project Ga0181612, IMG submission 119630) | Hoatzin crop microbial communities from Cojedes, Venezuel. Combined Assembly of Gp0051906, Gp0051904, Gp0051908 | reverse complement strand
TTGATGTTTAAAGGAATTTGAGGCAACAGTGGAAGAGACATTCTTATCTACTATACAGGCAAACTTGTTAACTCCTGAATACCAGGAGTATCTTAGCATGTGAAGTATTTTTGTTTAACATGGAAGAAAAAATATATTTTGCTGAAAATGTTAAAATGACACCCAGTCAGAGAACCAACTCCAAAGACATCTCCTCCCCTGCCACCTTTAGCACAGGCTGGTTAACGAGCTCCTGCAGTGCGCTCGCTGCCTCCAGCATCACTGCCCGAGCTGTGTTGTCATGCCCACCATCATGGTGAACCCTGACAGTGCTGTTCAGAAGCAACTTCAGCATTCACACCTTGGTGTTACCAAGGGATGGTTAAGCTGTCGATACAGTAATCTGAACACATTGGATTTAAAGTTTCCAAAGAGATACTTCATGAGCTCTTAACTGATGAGAATCTCAATGTGAGAGATAACGAACCAAGGAGACACGCCTGGAGCTCGTGGGCCTGAGCTGGGAGACCAGTCAGGAGCGGAGGGGGATGAACTGAGGAGAAGCCTGAACTGCCACTGAATCCGGAGCCTGCATTCACAGTGGTAGGAGGAAGCACTAAAATTCCCCCCAAAATCAAATCAGGTATTTTTTTGAAATTATTGCACTGGTAGAGGGGGCAAAGTGAAGACAACATCTCATCTCCCAAATGTGGTGGTAGGGAAGTGGGCAGACACGTTCCCCTTCGGGCTGGGAAGTGCCGTTGAATACCCCCGCCTGGCGAGAAACAATCCAGAAAACCGGGAGATAAAAATCAGAATTCTCTATATCTCATCACACAAAGCATTATATTTCTGTATTTCAAAAACAGGGGTTAAATTCAAACTAGCTCTTAGGCTGAACAGTAATCGCCACTATCATAAAAACTTTGTCATTCAGGAAACAGACTTTAATCTTGCCTGTCTCTTTGAAACGACGCTTTCCCACTCTGGCTTGGCTGAAGTGAGTCTCTAAGTATCTGTTCAAGGCTGGAAAGGAAACTGATATTTTACATTTATTGAACTTGTCATTGCAAGAATCACTTTCTCTCTTTGGCTTCTGACAGAAAACAATCCAAATGCAGAACCAGATAATGTTTAAGGAGAAAGGAAAATGCCAGCTCCCTGGTCCTTACATGCCTCTCTCCCCCTGTCTCTGCGGCACGGCTGTGGCCAGAAATCAGTGCCGTCCCTCGCAAGGGTACAGGCTGTGCCATGGAGGTAAACACGCTTTTTATCTCCCCTCCAACAGTAATGAGTTTCTTAAGAGTCTTCCCAGACAGAGCACACGACCAAGGAGCCTGCCAAACTCCCCGACCGGAGAGAGCACTCAAACCTGAGCCAAGCCTCCGCTTGCTTTTTCCAACCATCTGCTATTTCCCTCGGGGAACAAATAGGAAGTGCAAACAACACCACAGATCTGCCCCTTACTGGAAAAATAAACCACTTATTACTTTTTTTTCTCTCTTTTTTCAGGACAGGGACAGACTGCCATTTACCCACTCTTAATCCTCCGCACTGCAGAAGCCTCTCCTCTTTGGCCACCATGAGACTGGTGCTGACTTGACTTAGAAAATGAACTGTTTTCTACCTCTTGAACAAAAGTACTTAGGATGAGCCAACAGGGTCTGTTTCTTCTGCTGCAATATAACCTTCTTGTTGTTCGTATTTTTTTCTTGCTGCTGTTGTTTTATCTCTCTCTTAAAAGCAGCTATACCTTGAGCAGTTCATATATTTTGCTTTGCAGAAAGACTCACTGTGCAAAGGATGAAACATCACCTATACTAGTAAGAAGTACTTTGTTGAATAACCCATCAGAATTACTTCCTAAAGAGCCTTCCATAATAAGCTCTTTGGTTTGGACACTGACATGCTGACTCTGACAGCTACAAAGAGAATAGTTAAGTTTTTTAGTACGTGCGTGTTGCTGAAACACTGCTCCTTCAGAAAGGAAACCGAACTACCCGTGCAACACAAACACCCCATTCAAATATAAAAAAAGCAAAAAAATTTCAAAAGCCAAAAGAACATCTTTGATACCACCTGAAATATGGAATATTTGTAGGGAAATAAAGAGCAGAACATTTTAAAAATATATCTTTACACAGCTACAAATACCCAGGCCGGTGCACATCTGCTCCCACACGATGCAGCGTTAGGTACCTTGTCCCTGGTTCAGATGAAAAATTCCTGGTAGTCGTTGGCAACGGCTGCCATCGCAACCGAAACACCGGGGACCGAATCGGGAGTCTCCAGAAGAGAAAGCACACGCACCCAACGCAATGGCTTACCCGTAGCATACGGAGGCAACACCGCAGGCACTGGTGTAGTACTATAAATTTCTGTTTATGTCACCGAAACTACTCCACTTGGCTTTAATTCAGTGATTAAATTTTACTTCTGCATACTATGGTCCCAAAGTTTGAGCTATGAGAGGCTGAAGATTTGGGAGCGAGCAACCACTGCCAGCTCCTGCTGAAGTTAGACATTAGCATCATCTTGTAGGCTCGAGGGAGCAAGAGTCTCATCTAAAACCACACCCAAGCATTGATTTTTTTTTTTAATATTTTTTCAAAAAGCCCCATGAGAAATCTTCACATGCACCCCTGAACTGTGAGAAGTGAAGCCTGTTTAAATTAGATGAGAGTTTGGAAAAGTGTTTAATTACAATGTTGGTAAGAGCTACTTTTCACCAGGATGAATTACAGAGACTTTGAGGATCATTTTGCATTTTTCTTCATGGTTGGCCTGTTTTGCCGGTGATCCAAAAGGCTCAGAAGCACACACACACACAAACCCAGTCGTGCTGTTTTCTCAAAAGCGTTTGAAAAAAGGATGACACCTTCCAGTGATGTAAGCTGGCTTTGCTAATCCTAGTGGAACTCCTCTGATTTATGCTGGCTGAATACATGGCTGTTTATGCTTGGGGAATTTTATCAGGAGTTGTAGTTTTCAGCAATTGATTGCTGTTTTGAGCAACCTAATCCCTGTCAGGTTGCGAGACCCTTCATCTCCCGTTCACGTCGGTGAAATCCAGCAAAATTACTGCCAAAACCAGAGACCGATTGCCTGCAGAAATACCTGGGTTAGCTAAAACTGATCATAAAATACTTATTAAATTACTAAAAGATGCCTAGCTAATCCTTCCAAACTTTGTAAATATATTTATTGCTGAGGAGAGATTCTTTATGTCATTGGCAAATTGGACGACAAGCCAGGGAAGATTTACTGGCTGCAGATGTGCTGCCGAAGGTGCTGGCCAAGGAGGGTGGTGGAGAAAGGCAGGGAGCTGCAGGCACAGGAGAACACGGCCACGGGGGCCTCGCCCCGGGGCAGGACCAACCGGCCCCACAGGATTTCCACCAGGTTTCTGTACAGCTCGCCCCCTGCCACGATGGAGATCCCACCACCCTCCCCAAGATCACCCCACGCTTTCTGCCAGAGGGACTGAGCACTCTGAAAGTTTGATGCCAGCATGTATACTAAATAAATACTAAATATTAAAACTATAAATGAAAAGGGTTTGTTAGTTTTCACTCACTTTGCAGCAGCATTTTTGTTCGCAACTGCTTTTCTGAATTTGTTTTCAAAACTCTATAATTTTACGACAGAGTAAAGAAACTCACTCCTTTCTGTAAACCTTTCCGTGCTGGCGACTGAAGTGCTCTGGAGCCATCTTGGATGGAAAGCAAAGTCTCTTCTTGCAAATGTGATGAATTCTCAAAATCCACTGGATTCTACTAGATTTAAAGCACGACATTACCATATGCAGATCTTTAGAAGAAGTTTGTACTTGCGTAATACCCAAAACACTTCTTGTGTTTTTTTTCGGAATCCATTTCAACGACAACATCAAATGGTTTGAATTTCGGAAAAATGAAGGCAGAAGTTGATAGGAATTTTGTGGGGACAGGAAGAAGGAACCAGTATGCTCATTTTCTTTGATGTGAAAAGATATTTCTTGTGTTCTTAAACATGGACTTTAAACTTTCTAAAGATGTACAGAGCATCTTTCAGCACATAGACAGGAAGCGAGCACTTTATAATAGAGTTACTTATTGAATTATTTGTGAGTGAAGCTTGCTTGAAGTAGTATCTCCTCCCATTTGTCTCTAAAATTACTAACCAGAGTAAAGGTCTGATCTTCTACATGCAAGTCCCTTTCTTATTTTTTCTTTAACCTTTTCATCTTGTCTTTTTCACTCTGATCTCTCCGAGGTGAGAGATTTTCAAAGATTCATTCCTCCAGAATAGAGCAGCCCCCTCCCTCCATTGGGTTGTTGATCCTGGAAACTTGAGGATGAAACCACGAGCGGGTTCCTACCTTTCTGCACCCTTGCCCCACAGAAGGGCTACGTGTTGCCTGCATCTAAACCAGTGCAATTGCACCAGAAAAAAAATGAGGCAGCTACATGAAAAGGGGAAAAAAGCCAAACCACAAAAGGCTTATATCTGCTTTTCTATGTTCAGACCGAACTGAAAAGCAGAAAGCGTCTGCTGAACACGTCTTGACGCTGGGATCTCCTTGGCGCGCAGCACTGGGGATACTCACTGCTCCCAGGTCTAATGGGTACTCGCTGCCAGCTCGAGCGTGAATTACAACAGCTTCAAGGCTGCTCTAATTTGTTCTGCTATCTGAGGATCCTTGTGGGAATATATTATCTACGGAAGCTCAGCGATGCAGAGCTGCACTGCAGCTCCTCTCGGCCCAAGTACCTCGTTATTATTTGCATTAGGGTTGCTCCTGGGAAGCCCAGGGCCACGCTGTGCTAAGTGCTGCGGAAACCCAGCAGTGTGAACGCTCTCCCAGAAAGAGATGAGAAGAAAATGGCCTGGGACGAGTTGCCTGTCAGGTGTGGGGCTGCGGCTTGCAGAAGAGGCTCCCTCCAGCTGAAAGTCCTCTGCTGCGAGGGAAATCTCTGCTGAGCACTCGTGGGCACTATCAGCTGCCCAGAGGAAAAAAGCAGAAAGTCAAGCAAAATGGGTTTCCTTTTTTCTGAAAAGGAAAAAAAGGAGTAAAACAATCACATTTTCATATTTGGGCAATGTCATAAATCATAATTATTTGATCTTTTCTTAAAGGAGGAAACTGCATCAAAGAAAGTTTCCTTTCCCTCAAATTGGTGGTCAGGGCTAAAACTGCCGCTGCACAGACTCGAGTATGATTTAATCTGAAAACTTTCAGGTTCTCATTCAACATTGCTAACTGGATTTCAGGCATCAGAAAGGGAATACTTTCTCCTTTGAATACAAAAATCTAGTGGGATTCCTTTATGATCTATACTTTTTTCTACGTCCTTTGAAGTTTAACTTTAGGCTGAGTTCAAGTGAGTAGTCTTTATTTCTGCCTCCTCACAGCATTTTTACTCTGGGGCTCACTGTTGCTTTGTTTGGTTGGGAAGGAGGATAAAAAACAGAAAACCCTCTAAATCAATGCTTGGCACGCCCACAGTTTGCTGAGAAGTTATTTTATTCATTAAAGATGTGAAACCCTGCTTCCATTGCACACCTAAATGTTCACTTAAGCAAGATAACTGCAGTCCTGGAAGAGGAACAACCAGTGCTTAGGCGTAGCAGAAATGGGTACTTTGAGATCATCAGTATTTTATAATGCAAACTGAGAGAGAATAGGGTCTGAAATATGGTCTTAAAAACTGCTTCATCCATGCAACAGCAGCTTTCCCCATTTGCCTGACAGTTTTAGAGATACACTTGTTCCAGCAAAAGAAATCACACAGATATTTGTCATACGAGGTCTCTGGCTATTTTATCCCACAGTTTAGGTTTTGTGTTGTACAGCTCAACTTCTGACTCATTCAGAAATCAAAAAAGCTTGTGACAGGCAGAAGATGATGAAAGCTGCCTGCAGTGCTGACCCACAATGCACCATCCGCTTCTCTGATGTGTTCCACTTTGTTCAGACATTGCCCTTCCACAAGTACTTTCTTATTTATATTGCTATAAATATACACTTATTTAATTGTATTTCTTATGTGTAACAGCATCACTATAATATTAATCATTTTCCTTTTAGTGAAATTAATATTCTGCAGTGGCTTTCCACTAGTTTTGGGTGAGAAAATTCCCATTTAATTGAATTTAATTAAATTTATTTTTCCCATTTTAAACTACAAAACCCTATTTAGCTCAAAACAGAGAGTTTTGGTATTAGTTTATCAAGTTTGCCAGCTGTAGCTACATCACTAGTTAAGCAAGCAGCTGCACTGGCAACGAAGTTGGGTTCAAGCCTCACTTCAATGTGAAACAGCCCCTTTTCCTACCTGAGAGCAGGTTGTTTGCTGCATGGACTCCTCACCTCACTTCAGAAACCTCTCTCACTCGGTCCGCAGCCCACACTCAGCATCCCTCCGGCTCTCAGCCGGGGTTTCCATAGGAGATTTGGGGGTCATCGTTCCGGAAAAGCAGAGGCTTGGGGAGCATTTTGTTCCTGCAAGGAAAGTGGAGAAAGCAACCGCGAGAGCATGTTCCTTAAAGAGCAGCATCAGCCTGCGCCCCTGCCGCCGTGTCTCCATCGAACGGTAAGGGGAAGCAGCAGGAGCCATTTCTGACTGGCAAATCTGTAAAAACAAGCAGGGAATTTCTCATCAGAAGCAGTGCTTGTGGTAAAAAGGATGCGGTTTTCTGCGTTTGGCTAGAAAGGGCTCCTGACAAGCTTCAAGAAGATCAAGCCTCCCTATCCTGTGGATATTTTAACATAAAGATACAGTGTAAGAACAGGTCTTTCTCCCAAGAAAACATCCCATGCTGCTGATGATTGGGAAATATTAAGAGGCTCAAACAAATGCTGTCCTCTTGTTGTGTTCTGGTATCTCTGCGGCACACGGTGAAAACCACAGGAGGCACCACTGCCTCCAAAACGTTCAAGAAAATAATATGATAGTGGAAGTAAACCACTATCAAGAACAAGTTGTAACCATTTAAGATGTTTATTGAAAGCTAAATTTTCCATATTTTCAGCAAGTTCTGGTGCCCTTTGGGATATATTCTGTAGCGCAAACAACCTGTTACTCTCCCCTCCAGCAATAAAACGTTAATAGACTGAAACTTTTCAGCTGCGTTACTATGAAAGAGATGCAATTTAATTTTACTAGGTGCCATCAATAATACATAAAAAATATTGTAAAACGTAACGTGATGATTTTAATTTCTAGGCGCGGGTCTGGAGGAACAGCAGATGAAGTGCAATACTAAGCAGGTGCCAAATGCAAGGATTGACTCGTGTTAAACCCCACAGGCCCAGAGCTGGTCAGACAGTGCCTATGCAAACATCTCGCTTTGCCAGCCGCGTCCCTTTAGTCAGGTTAATTAAATCATAGTCCTAAAAGACTACTTCTGCCTAGCAAGCTACATAAGCCTCTGGTTTTGAAGGTTAATTAACTGTGCAAGAAATAGGTTGTTAAAAGTGTTGCTTTCGACCAAGCGAATATTTGCCATTAGGGCAGATGCTGGTGCTTGACAAAGAGGAGGTATTTTTCTATTATCCACTCAGGCTCTGGTCTCTGGCCTGACGACATAACGGGAACACATTACGGACTCGTCACCGGGGACAGGCACATGCATAAAGTCTGAAGGGAAAGAGGATTTTAAAGACATTTTCGCTTCTGGAAGGATCTGATCCTCGGTGACAGAAGTAGGACAGCAGAGACCTACAGTCAGCAGCGCTCTGAAAATGCACCCTGCGTAACTGCTATCCTGTTTTTCCCAGGCCCGTGATTCCCACGGATGAAATTGGCCTTTTACTTCAACCAGATGAGATGAACCAGGCTGCACCAGCCAGACAGGAGGGACCAGGCTGCGCCAGATGTGCAGCCTCTGGCAAGCTCTGTGGCTGCAGCCCTCTACAGGGACCCTCCACCTTCTCCTGGGGCTCATTTTGGGACATATCATATAAGTCTAAAGCATAATAAAAGGATGTTAAATAATGCAAGGGAAGGAGAAAGACGAGGAAGAGACTTTTAACCAGCATGGGACTTCATTGCAAGACCTATTTTTGTTAGAAAGTGTAAATGTAGAATTTGGCTCTCCCGTTTGTGCCTCCATGCCCACTGAATAGCAGGGTAGCCACCAAGTGTTCTGCTATAGGCTCTTTTTGTTTACTTATGTTTTAACTAAAAAGATAAATGATTTGATATTTATCTAATATATGCATACCTAATCAGCAAAGAATCTTTATTTTAGCCTCTGTAAGAACCAAAACCCAAGTGGCAGCACGAACCTGTCATTCAAGTACAATTAAAGCTAATTTTTTTTATTTAATGTGATGTCAATGCACACCATAAAGCCAATACAACACAAGGTGAGAGATGTGCTTCATTGCTGCAGAGCCCAGATAACCGCTGAGCCTAAATTGCACTGCAGACTTTCCAGTACAGTCAGGAGGAGGCATTTCAGTGTTGAGACAAAGCCAACCTATCCTCCAGTTGTGTATAGCAACATAAAAATACTTTGCCAACAAGGCTCACTTCGCTTGCCAAATCAGCATTTTTCCCTGGCATAGACTTGCCCAAGTGCATTATTTACAGAAATAGCAGACAACTCAGCTTTAAGGGGGGCTTTGGGACAGGTCCTCAGGCAGTGTAAGCAGCATCCCTGGGCTGAAAGCGGTGGGTTTACTCCTACTGAGGATATGCTCTGAAAAGGAGATGGCAAATCTTTTTATTCTGAAAGAAAACTTAATATTCATACCTGCAGATCTTTTCAAGCCAGTGTGTCCCACAGGCATAAACCCGGTCTGGCATATGGGACACGGCAGTGATCAGGCACCTGATGGCTGGCACAGCAGGCAACGACAGCCGGAGACAAACAACACCTAGGAGGTATCAGACATCAGTCTTGTACTTCAAACTGCCTGGCATGATACAGGTATATACATATCACACTTATTTTCATCTAGGAAAGCTTTTAGAAGAGGTACTTGGTCTGAAACAGTCTGTGAGAAGTGGATCAAAAAATAAAAACTCTTCCCATAAGCTGCTTCCTTGAACAACTCTCACATGAAGACCAAGCTTGGCAGGATTGTGCCTGATGTGCTGGGTTTCTGACATCTGAAGTCAGGTTGTAACCTGACAGGAGAGATCCAATCTGACAGGATGCATCAGCTTAAGATGCAGCAACTGAAGTCTTAAAAACATGCTTTTCTCTTTGCTCTGCAGTTTTGACAAAAGCTTCACTTACAAAACCCACCCATCAGGTACTCCCTGCCTCAGCTCTCGGCTGACTTTAACTAGCGGGCTTGGCCAGAGACTCCTGGACCATTTGTCACAAAGAAACCTGGTCCATTTTTTGACATGTCATAATGTATATTCCTGTTTCAATACCCAGATCACTGACTACCTTTTTTTGAGGATAATACATTCAAATTAACATAACACCCGTGAAAGTGACAAATCAAAGGTCTTGGAGTGCGAAGTATGGGCTCTGTCCTCCCCTTTTCACCCTGGTTTCTGTTACCTAGGATGCTAAATCTGAGCTGCGGATAGCAGCCTCCGCCCCATGGCAGCTTTGGCCGGGCTCCTTCCCGCTGTGATGCCACATGCCCTTGTCTCACCGAAGTGTCAGTGAATCCAATGCCCTTCTCCATCCACAGCGGAATCTTCACATGACACAAGCTGTGTCCTCTTTAAGCTAAGCCTGTTTGGTAACATCCCTTGTGTGCAGCCACTTCCACTCTATCAATATGGGAAGGAGACTAAACGGACACAATCTGCATCCCAAAGAGTCAGAAATGTGAGCTAAATCAGAGATCTATACCGTTACTTGCAGTTAAACTCTTTTCATTACACCAGCATAGATCCCCACTGACTTACCCACTAGTATATTAGGTGTAATTATGTCAAGAGAAAACTAGCTGAGCCTAAAAAGAAAGTGAAACCTGCTGACAAGTAATTTACAGCTTGTTGGCATCTGAATTTGGGTCGGGAAGTGTGGAAGCTCAAGCTCTCCTTTTCCTGACCCCAGGAGCCCATTTCTGGGGCTGTTCAGTGACGGCAGCCTTTGGCTGCTCACAGGTAAACATCAGAATTTTGCTAATTCTCAGTAGCTAAGTTAGTCTTTATTAGTATAAAAGTGACCAAAACAAAAAATAAAGGCTGCTACTGAGGCTTTCTCTCCACTTTCTTGGTTCAGCTTCGAATAGTAAGAAAAGCCCAAGCGCAACTGGTGGCATCGGCTACGCTACGCTGAGGTAGAGTGATTTATAGACAAGGAGCATCTGAACAGAACAAGGCTGACATTGGTCAAGGATAAAGTGAAAAAAGTCATTCACTCAGCGGTGACCAAGTAATTCAACTGAGTATCGGTTATAACAAAACTCTTGACCTCATGTCTTAACTTTCCACAGGAAGTTTGGATGGCTTCTAAGATTGAGCATGTTTGAATATGATCACAGAGATACCAGCTCGCTGCTCGCTAAACCATGTGAAGCTGGAGAATGCTGTCTGCCCTAAACAACCAAATGACATAAAAATCGGTCAGGTCCACATCCCTATCATATTGGTTAGAAAATGCTACATGGAACAATCTCATAAAATTCAGTGCTAGCATTTTGTGCCTTCAACTGTTTTTTCCTACCTATGAAGACCACAAACAGTGTTTCCATGCTAATTCCCTTGTGTCTTCACACAAGGAAGCACAGGAAGTTCCGTCTGAACATGAGGAAGAATTTCTTCCCTCTGAGGGTACGGAGCACTGGAACAGGCTGCCTAGGGAGGTTGTGGAGTCTCCTTCTCTGAAGATATTCAAGACCCGCCTGGACAAGGTCCTCTACAGCCTATTGTAGGTGACCCTGCTTGGGCAGGAGGGTTGGACTAGATGACCCACAGAGGTCCCTTCCAACC
>Ga0181612_153574_pt1 | contig 10872 bp, 9 predicted proteins | sample HoacroProtozoa21_FD_119630 | JGI IMG/M metagenome (GOLD analysis project Ga0181612, IMG submission 119630) | Hoatzin crop microbial communities from Cojedes, Venezuel. Combined Assembly of Gp0051906, Gp0051904, Gp0051908 | reverse complement strand
CCAGAGCAGGCTGCACAGCACCGCGTCCGGGCGGGTCTGGAATATCTCCAGAGAAGGAGACTCCACAGCCTCCCTGGGCAGCCTGTTCCAGGGCTCCGTCACCCTCAGAGGGAAGAAGTTCTTCCTCCTGCTCAGACGGAAACAGCCCTGGTGCTCCGCCAGCTCGCGAGTGGAGCGGCTTGGTCGGTGCCTGTGAATTACCCGGTGAATGATTCAGCTTTTAATTGGGTGCAAGTGCTTAATAGCCCTATATGGTTATGTAAATATCATGTAAATTGAAACAAACTCCAGTCCTTGGAGGTAGCAGCAACAGCTATGATTAGATCGCATTTACATCAAAACAACTAATTACCTGGGCGCTGGGTTAGTGAGCTCACACCTGGCTCGCAGGGTTTGCACCTCCGATGGGTTATGGTATTCGCAGCCGCGGCGGTCGGTGGCAGCTGTGTCTGCTCCCACGTCCTCCTTCCCCGTCACCTTCCCCTTCTTGCGAAGCCAGCAACAGGGTTCGTGTTCCTCTGTCAGACACGCACGGACCTGTTCCAGACCCAAACGCTGGAAAAGGGAAGGTTGCAGCCCATGGAGAGCCTGGCTGTCTCCCCCGTGCCGCTGTGCATCCCCTGCGAGGGGAGCCGAGGGGTCCCGGGCAGGGCGTGCTGGTGGGGCTGAGGCTGGGACACCGACCTGCCCTGTGTCGGGGTCCAGGCCAGCTGGCTGCCACGTCTGGTTTTAACTCCTAATCAGTCTCCTCTTGCCTTTTCAGAGTCCTTCCTGGCCTTGTCCCTGTAATTTAGCGGGGAAAAAGCCATTATGACCTGATGGAGGTGGTTCAGGTTTGGCCCCTGGGGGACGGGGTCCTGCCACAGGTGCTCCTGACGGTGGGAGTTTCTTTCTCGCACTTGTTTTGGTTCAGTTGATAAAGCAGCGATTCCCTCGAGTACTGCATGGGTGAGCTTTTTTTAAACAACGGGAGCTTTCCATTTCCAAAATTGGCAATAAAATATTTGAAGCGTGGCAATTTATGGAAAAATGGGAGTGTTTAATCCAGACAATGAGAACGGGCAGCAGTATATTGAAATATTGGGCTGGTATTTTCTTGTAGATAAGGCTATAGATAAGAACAAAGATAAACTGATTTTCCTTAGTGTCTGTGGCACTTCTTTTCTCTGGAAGACTTTCTTATGCTCTCAGAAGCTTAGAGATAAACGAAGGCTTGCAAAATAACTCAGCAGAGTCCTTGCTGCACCCCAGACCTCAGCAGATGGGAATGGGTCCTGGCGGGGCGAGGAGGAAGGGTGAAGCCAGTGGCGTGTATGCGGCAGAATGGAAAAGATTTTAAAAACTGCTGGTCTGGGAATGTCCATGGGGTTTTGATGTGAACATTTTGGCATTAATAGAGAATTCAAAGACAGTTGCTGGTGGAAAGAAACTTAAAATAGCCCATACCGGTAAAATTAGCAACAGTAGAGGAGGCAGCAGAGATTTTAAAAGTAGGCACTTGGGAAGCAGGGACAATAAAACTCAGTAAACAAATTTTAAAGATGTTTGGAAGGTGGTTAGGCTCTGGAGAGGTGTTTCCACTGTGGAAAGACCCATTCTACATCTGTTTGTGCATTTAAAATGGCCCAGGGCAAGATTCTGAGGAGGATTTGAGCATTGCAGCTTAGTTGAGTGCAACAGAATTTAAGCCTTAGAAAGCATATTCTCGCCTTGAGCCTATAACTGCCTGCTGTACATGGTGGGTGAGTTTTCTTCAGATTTATTACATTTAATCGTAATTAAAGGAATGAACAGATCTCATGTTTTCCAGGGCTGTGCTACAGGCCACCTCCAGGCTTCCACTCTCAGTAGAAGAGAGTCTGGAAACACAGAAATATTGCATTTGTTGTTCAGCTTTACCTCACAGCACAGCACCTGTAGGTGACAGCCGGCCCGGGAGGAGCTTCTCCTGGGTGAAATCTCGGCTCTGAGTTTCATTTTCTGATAATGCTCCGTTACTGCAAGGATTTACCTTGGAGAAGAAGCTGAAAGAACAGCTTCTGTCAACTTTTGGCAGTAAATAGGTTCCCACGTGCAGATTTTCTCAGAAAATAAATTATTTGAGTAAAAAAATTCTAGGAGAAATTAAGTTGGTGTTAAATGTGGATAATTTGGGGTTTTTTACCCCTGTTTGTGCTACGTAAGGAAGAGGCGACCACCTGAACATGCGAATGAAAATGCTTTTCGTGCATATTTTTCATGGTGGGCTTTAGCTGCTGTTTCCTTTTCTAGAACGAATGCTTTCACCTCTTCTCCACCCCCATATCTGCATTTGTATTTGGTTTCCCTGGGCCAGCTGCCCCCGCCATATGCCAGTTCTTGCTACCCTCGGTCATGCAGAACAGAGTCTGAATTCCTCAACTGTCCCATCCATTCCACTGAGACAGTTTATAGAAGAATTGTTGCAAGGAAAGTCTATATTTTCCCTGTCCATCCAATTACCTTTGTGCAGCAAATAGCTTTTTTGTAAAGTCTTTAAAATAAATTAGTGTAATACTTCGGGTTTTGTTTTTTAAAGCTGCCAGCGGTAAGATTTATAAAGAAACCCAGAGCTTACTCTTTTCCAACAAATTGTCCCAGTGACAAACCAGCAGTTACAGCCCATAATGAATTATTCTCCAAAAAATCATGGACATAAACTCTGTATTTACCACCTACAGTCCCAGCAATGAGACCAATGGCTCAATTGTTTAAAATTGTTTGTATGGATACACAACCTTATGTATATAGTAGCTGTATCAGAGGAGGCCTAACAAGGATTGCCATGCGTTTCTGTGGGTGCTTGCAGAGTGAGCTGGGCTGCTCTTGGGTGCTGGACAGCAAGGGTGATCCTCTCTACCTTCATCCAGCTTTACTTTCACATGTTTACTTCTGATTGACAGCATATTGCAGAACATTAGCTCTAAATCCATCAGTCTCTGAATTCCTGCTGCTGCCTGGAGCCCCCTTCAAGGCTCCTCAAGCCCCACCCTCCACATCTCCAAACACCAGCGTGTTTAAAGACGGCTTTTGTGAGTGCGTGGCCAGGAGGTTAAACACCGTGTGCTGGCCTTTGGTTCGAGCTGTGCTTCTGTAAGGTCGTGGCTGCGGCGATCGCTGTGTCCTCCAGCCAGCACGTCACACGTCTGAGTGCCTCCTTAAGAGCATCCTTCACCTGCAGGTACAGAAGTCTAGATTCATGAAGAAGTTCTAAGGCTTCACTTTCAGGAGTAAGGGACCCCGCTTCGCTCTCTGTGTGTCTGGCTCTAAGACCAAGTCAAAGGGGCTTGATCCCTGCATTGAAAGTGGCTTCACCATTCCAGGTTACAGATGGGTCCGGTGAACTCCACAGCAATTCTGCTGTTGTAAATGTTGTGTTACCTACACCGAAAAATCCATAGGTGCTCACATTTACAGTTGCATTACTTGTTATTATTGTGTTAAGAATTAGTTAAGTTTCTTTAGAGTAATGTACTTAAATTGCATTACAAGCATGGTTCTGGCGCTGATTCTGAGGTCTTTATTTATGTTGCTCCGTTGTTTCCTTGAATTTAATCGACTGCCTGAGCACGAACCCAAGTTGTGCAGAATGAAACCCCGTATTTTTGTTGTAGGCTTCGAAACCGTGACATTGCTGTATGTCAGCTGTCATTTTTATATTAATAGTATAATCTGTTGCGAGCTTTGATATAAACACCGTAATTGATGTGTTTACGGCAAAGAATTGTAGCATTCAGTGCTGGAGGGTTCAGCACTGCTTCTGAGCAGCAGTTCTCTAGCGTTCCCATTTATTTCTCCCACACCCGTGTTTACCTTGTTTACCCACGTTCTGAGATGTCCAGAGCAGCACACCCCAATGCAGGACGAGAGTTAGCGACTAAAAGCAGATTCCTGGGTGGAGGGGAGGTCTATGCAGATGCCACTATTTCTCTTCTGAATCGAGTGGTTTCAACACTGATTTTCGTGACGCTGTGGCAAAGGATATTTCAATATGCCTTTGCGTAAGGTGTAGCTGGCTGGTGTCTCGGCGTGGACCCTGCAGTATCTCAGTGTGGCGGAGCTGCAGCGTCTCAGGGAACTGGTGGTGTTTTAGTGGGATGGCAGGAAGGTGAGATCTGGGTGGGACACAACACATCGATCCCTTTTCAAGTGCTGTGAAGAGTGGATGCGTGGGGAAAGCAGGGTCAGGAAGGGCAACGTTGCATTTACTACAGTTACAGCTCACATCTGACCTGGATCTGGATGCAAGCTTGGTCCCCATTTCCTCACTTGCCATGCCCATTTAATAAAGACAGGTAGGGCTGTAGGCCACCTCTCCAGAGCCTCCAGGTCCCAGGGGTGGGAGGCAGGCCAGCCTGATGGGCAGCCTGGGCAGCATGGCAACCATGAGATGATGTAGGAAGCAGCTTCTGACCACCACTGAGCAGACAGTTGATGCTTTGCCGTTGAGACAGTGGTCTACCTGCTTGAGGGACGCAATAGCCAGCAGCAGCAGCCGCCAGCGGCATTCCTGGCAGAGCCCAGGAAGGCAGCCGAGGCGAAGTGCTTCTACAGTTCATCTGAATTCTTCATACGAAGTGGCAGTTCAAAAGCAATTAGCATCCCTGCCAGAGCTTGGCACTGCCGGGGAGGTGACAGGTCTGCTCTCCACCCATGCCTGCCAAGCGGTCACTGGGCTCACGGGGAGGAACCGTGGCCCACTGCCACTGTCCTCAGCTAACCAGAGCCCAATTAAAGAGTGCCGCCTGCTGAGCTCCATCCCAGCATCGTTGCACGGGCGGATATCAGGGATGTCCCCTTCTCCCTTGCCAGGAGCGGGAAAGTGGCCAAGAGGAGCAGAGAAATATGTAGAGATGTGACAGTACATGACTTCCCAGATGCCCTGGCCGATGTAACTCTGCTCGGTTCTCCTAATCATGTCTACAGTTTCTGGCACTCTGTCCAAAGAAATGTGCTTCCAAACAGGGGCTCACGGGCAGTGGTACCATCTGTTGACAAGGGCATTAGCTCCGTTTGCACGCCCTCATGCCTCATTTGCAGATGCAAAATAGTGACCCAGTTGCACATATGCTACTGCAGGCAGGACTCTGCCTTTAACTTTCTAAAAATGAAGCCACAAATGGCCACGAATTTTGATGGATCTCCAGAAGATGCGCTCTCTGTTTGTACCATCTCCGTGCCGGGACTGGGGAGCACTCGCGGTTCGACGGGAGCGTTGCTGCCACAGCCAGCCTGGCATTACGCAGCATCGCTCCGCACCTGACCCCAGCCCTGGGATTCCTGGTGAAGGCAATGTCAATCAAAATTGCTAGTTTCTGCAGTGCTGTGACACCAGCAGATCTCTGGAAATAATCTGCCGACATGCAAGTACCGGTTCCTAACACAGAAGGGAGCAAAAGAAGGAACAGAAAATTGCCTTTGTGCTGGATTTAATAATTTGCATCTCAGACTTTGCCAAATAGGTTTGTTATTTATAGCAGTAGCAGCAGGAATATTCATCAGTTGCCATGAACGTACTAAGCTCACCAAATACAACGCTGAACCACAATCTGCACTGGAGTCATTTTAAAATGCTTTCATGCTGAGTGAAATATTTTGCATTAAATTTAAGGCTAAAATGCTAGGGTTTCTCTAGTGCCATTTCTGGGATTTCAGATACAAAAATGGAAATACTTTATTGGAAATTTAATAGGAAGAGCAGCGCTGTGTACAAGAATCCTAAAGAACTTATTGTCACTAGTCAGGGTTTAGGATCACAATTTACTGTGCTTAAAAAGCAGAATGTATAATGAGAATATCTAGAATTCCATTAATAAGGATATATTTTTGAAGAGCTGAAAAGCTAGATGGAAAATAAAATTTTGTAAGTTGACTCTTGATGGAAGGATATGTAGGGGGCCGGTTTCTGCCTTCTGCGTTGTTGGCATCTTCATTTCAAGCAGTCGGTCAGCGTGTCTGATGTGGGAGAGTAATCACGCATGCAGAGATCCAGTCCTCCTGTTCTGCTTTTGGGGAAGCAATCCTCGTTTCTGAAATGCCAGACCTCCAGAATGTTGCTAAAGATGCAACTTTTTCTTTATTGGGATAATCTGGGGAAAGAAAAGACAGCAATTATCCAAGATTTTATAGACAGAGCCCGTGGAAAGGGTTAAATCTGGGCAGGGAGATCTCAGCGGATAGTTGATGGTTATCAACTCAACCTGGCCTTCCCCTTCCCCAGCCCAAAGAACAAATCCAGCAGTAAAAGAACAGCTGAAAGCTGTCAAGCTTTAATACCTATAGATAAGGTCATTCCTTGGGGGAGACTTGCTCAAATGCATAATAATATAACCAGGAACTGGAAAAGACACTGAGATATATCAGAAGGTAAAATAAAGCAGACTGAAGTTCAAACACAGAAAAATCTAAGCTCTATATGGTGAAAGGTAAAATATTTCCACAGGTAAGTGGAGGCTCTTGAGTGAGGAACTGTTAGAAGGGCCTGGGAGGCCCGTTAAATCTTTGGGGATGAGAGTTTGAAGACCTACATGACACAGATAATGGAAGAGGCGGCGGGTGAGAGCGGGCCGTTGGAGGTGAAAAATCACCCGCAGTGAACGTGTCCGGAGCTGAACTTGCCGACTGCAGGGGTTGGGGGGTCTGAAAGGGCAGGAGAGACCCAAGCATCGCTTTGGCCAAGTGGCGAAGGTAACTGGAGAGCAACCCTAAGAAAAAGAAGCCTCCTGTGAAAGTGGAGACCGAGTCATGGAGTGGCATGAGGATGCCTGTGAGGCTGTGGGATTTTTCTCTAATGTAGTTTGCAGTGCTTTTTGTTAGAATTGGTAAAGTTTGAGCTGGATTGTGGATAAAAGGGATTCTTCTACCGAGCCTTTTTGGATTAATATTGTTAACTTTGTTGTTGTTGCTTTTTGTCTTTAACTCGCATTTTTCAATGCAGAATCGTACTGCAGATCCCCTCAGTGGGACTGTATTTTGGTGTGAGCCTGGTGATTCTGTGAAAGCTATGGCTGCGAACAGCACGTGGTTTGATAACGTGGTGATACATCCATCTCCACTGGGAAATAAGCCTGGTGCTCACTGGTTTTAGCTGGCAGGCCTTAGTTAAACCCCTTTGCCACGGGGTGTGTGTGTCTGAAGCAAGCTCTAGCCCTGGATTTTCAGATGGCGTTGGTGAGTGGGTTCGTGCTCTCTCGTGGCTCGGATCAGATCATGTTGGTACTCACCTGGCTTTTGCAAGGCTGTGTTCCTGAATGGATTTTGCATTTCATCTGGTATTTGTGCAATAAACTGCAACACGTAGTGGTGGGAACTGGGCTCAGCATCGCTGCCCAGGCTGGGGGCGTTTGCTGGTTGCTGGGGGCAGTGGGTGCCAGTGCCAGCAGTCTGGCGTCGGGACGTAAGCACTGCTTTGGAGGGAATCTGCTGCTTTCTGAGAGCGCTGAAGGCTGCCAGGACCTCTCAGCACTTGGGATCAGAGCGGGTTGCGCTTTGGGAAAGTAGCAAAGGAAAAATTCAAGGATCAGTCTTGCCAATGCAATGCCCATACTTAGTCTAATATAGTAAAATTTTAACGGTTCGGTGGTTCAAGGCACAAAAGTTATTATGAGCTGGACTTGGTGAAAATGAGCTTCTTAAAAGTAATATTGCAAATACAATTGCAGAGTAGGGAGTGTTACAGCCGGTTAGTAAAGCTTTTGGTACCGGCTAAGTGGTGGATTGGCCTTTGCAGGTTGCAGATTGCTCATATTCCTATCCGAGCTCTTTGCTGCTGCCAAAGCAGCCCGGGAGCCCATCCTTCCATAACAGCTTTCTCTTTTCTTCTTTACCTGAATGGAGGCTTGACAATTCTCGAATAGACTTAGATATACTGCCGATATTTTATAGTTTTAGCATTTATTTTTGTGCACAACGTGTCATTGTATTTACGTGCCAGCAATAAAGGAGTTGTAGGAATGAAAAAACCCCGCATTACTGGTGTATTCTCTTCCTTCTCATACAATGCAGTGTGGGAGAGATTACTTTCCTGAGATAAAATTGCAGCATACGAAATCCCACACTGAGCACTTCAATGCATTTTTCTTACAGGGGAAACAAATATGAACAAGAATGGGAACGAAACTCACTGTTGCTCTTGTTCAGTTTTGCTTTTTCATAGCAGGTTTTTCATTTACAGACTTTTGCCAGGCAAAAGGGATGCGTGAAACGAAAATGGAGGGAGAACTATTAAAAATAATTACTTACCTGCCCTTAAAAACTGAAATGGTTTTAGTCCTTCAAATACTCTTCCTCCTCCCTGAAGCGTGGGGCAATGTGGCTAAATGAACTATTTCTAATCGTCAGAGCTCCAGCACTAGTGAGAGAAGGAAAAAGCAGAGGGCAAGCGGTCCCTCCTTGCCTGGGCTCGCTGCATGCCGGGTGTCTTCCAGCAGCAGAGCACTCCAGCAGCACACGTTCCCCTCCCTTGATCCTGTCTGTAGCCATCCTTTCCAAATACGAGCACGTTTTGCCTAGACAAAGCATACTTTTGACTCCCAACTGTCGAGCTTGCCTAATTTCAGCTACCCTGCAATATTTAACTTCGTTTTCTGGAGGCAAGGAAACCCCAGCTGCGTGGAATTCAGTAAAAATTGCTCCTGTATAAGCAGGGATGCTCTGACTCTAAGAAAAAGACGTACTGAAACCTCCCTGGAAGCAGAGTCATCGTCAGGGGGGTCCGTGTGCATGCTGCTATTTTAGCCTAGCGCAATGGCGATGTTTCGTATTCAGAAAGCTTAGCTCCAGCTATTGCAGAGAAGTTGGGGAATTATCATTTGCAGATCAATCTTGTATCTAAATTGTACTCCTTGGTTACTAATTTTATTAATTAGAATATCTATCATCCATGCACAGCCTCAGACTGATTTAGAGTAGGAAGATGACGGTCTTTAATTTAAGGAGAAGTTGTACAAGGGGCAATGGGCACAAACTGAAGCAGAGGAAGTTCCGTCTGAACATGAGGAAGAACTTCTTCCCTCTGAGGGTGACGGAGCCCTGGAACAGGCTGCCCAGGGAGGTTGTGGAGTCTCCTTCTCTGGAGATATTCAAGACCTGCCTGGATGTGGTCCTGTGCAGCCTGCTGTAGGTGACCCTGCTTCGGCAGGAGGGTTGGACTAGATGACCCACAGAGGTCCCTTCCAACCCCTACTATTCTGTGATTCTGTGATTCATGTTCAGATGGAACTTCCTATGCTTCAGTTTGTGCACATTGCCCCTTGTCCTGTCCCTGGACACCACTGAAAAGAGTCGGGCCCCATTCTCCTGACACCCACCCTTGAGATATTTATTAGGTCCCCTCGCAGCCTTCTCTTCTTCAGGCTGAACAAGCCCAGCTCCCTCAGTCTCTCCTCATAGGAGAGATGCTCCAGTCCTCTCATCATCTTTGTAGCCCCAATAATACCTTCTAGTTGATGTATAGTTGATGATACTTCCATAAGATGTGACTGAGTGAAATGCCATGGAATGGCATCGAATCAGCTGAATTGTGTTGGAAGTAGTTACTCTGTTAATAGAACTACACTTCGATTAACCAGCTGATGCACACTTTTTCATCCTGGCTTATATTGTACCTCATACGCTAAATAGCTTGTGCTTTGTCTGGCCAAAAATGTACTGGGAGTGGAGAAAGACTTTTTCAGGGAGTTAAAAATCAGTGAGACTATTGGGTTTTTTTCACTGATTATGACAGGATTTTATAGAAGTTAGTGTTCTGTTTTTCACTTGTAAGGGAGATGGCTATAAACATGTCTGTTGCTGAATGTGTGTTTGATTAGAATCATTTGTTCTTATTCAATTTGATTTTCCTCTCATTTTCGTGAGTTTTGTGGAACAACAGAATCATTTTGATATCTCAATGACACAAAATTGGTATTAGAAGGCTTTTTAACAAGACAGCTCTGTGTATTAGCTGACTTCTGTGGTTTTTTCTGATACCACCATTATTATAAAAACAAAAATCTTGTATTCTTGAATAGTTGTCAGTGACTTCTCTAGACAGAAGATGTTCTCATAGCAAAGGCATCACATTCATGCTCAGACCTTATTTACTATTCCTAATGAGAATGAATGTTTGTATTCCTCTTAGTTTGCTCATCCTTAATTTGTTTGTGGAGAAGCAGGACTGAATGTTCTGCAGCGTGTGAAATATTAACAATTACTTCCCAATTACATCACTGCTAAATAGCATGAAGGTTTTATTGTGATCTGTGAATCACTGATAAAAGGAAAAGTTTTTTTTCTTGAGATTAGATTTTTAACAAATCATCCTTTACATGCAGAGAACTTTCATATTCTTACTATAATTTTAAGTAATTTGCTTGATCTTTTCAAAATTTCTACTACAATTGTGTGTTCTCAATTTATGTAGCAGTGCCCTAGCCTTTTCTAGGTGTACAAACAGATATCTGAGTAAGCCAGGAATGAAGAATTTGAGGGTAGCAAGGCACCCAGAAGTTTCATTTGGCTGCAAACTTCAGAGCAGCCCACCAGCTACATTTTCTATGTGACATAAAGGGCTCAGGTTGTTACCGGTGTGACCCGAGGAGTGCGGGAAATCAGTGGTGACTGGCAGATTCGAGCTGTGGATAGAATTTGCTGCTTTACTTGTTCATTGCTCTAAGATGAAAGAAACCCGCATCAGGTCTTCTGTTAGGATAAAATCGCCTGCTTCTGCGTGTCAGTTCTGGTGCTTGATTTAACTTGCAGAGGACTCAAACTGCTGTTCCCCCCCCCCCCCCAACCGCCCCCGCCCCCCCCACTTTCTCAGGGGGGGGGGCGCGCATTTTCGGGGGTGTTTTTTTTCCCCTGTTCGTTTTTGTG
>Ga0181612_148545_pt1 | contig 10872 bp, 9 predicted proteins | sample HoacroProtozoa21_FD_119630 | JGI IMG/M metagenome (GOLD analysis project Ga0181612, IMG submission 119630) | Hoatzin crop microbial communities from Cojedes, Venezuel. Combined Assembly of Gp0051906, Gp0051904, Gp0051908 | reverse complement strand
ATATCTCACTGTCTTTAAGGATAAACAGGGTAAAATAGTCCAAAACAAACTTTTGGGCTTTTTTATATTTTTTTTTTTTTCCAGGGGGGTGTTTTTTTTTTTTTTTTTTTTTTTTTTTTTTTTTAAAGAAGGAACTGAAATGGCTTCAAGTGAAATAAACTTCGTGTTCTTCCCAGTATAATGCAGAAAAATCTTCCTTGATTGCAGCAGAATAATTGTTGCTGGTATTTTAAGGAAGTACTTGGAAAAGGAAAGACACTTGATAAAAAGGGTTTACAGCCCTGTTAGTAGCGTAATGCTCTCTAGGAATGTGAGTAAAACCTCAGCATAAAACTAAGAAAGGTTTCTCTTGGAGAGGGAGGTTGTGCACTTCCATATTAGCGCTATGGAAAACGTCAAAAACTGCTCACATTATAGAATTGCATTTAAAAAAGAACGTAAAAAGTGTACGGTTCTGGTATTACATGCAATATCTCTTTATTGATAAGTGGAAAATAGTTAGATATTTTTTACATGTAGCTGACAGTTTTGCATTAGTGATTTTTTTCCTGAAGTAAATCTTGTTTACTTTATAGTGGACCCAATTTTTTGCTCCTGAAGTTCTACAGATGTTGCCCCTATTGATTTTTGTAAGCATGTGAGACATTTACGTTACGCTTTTCAAGTCTACTTTTTTGACATTGTGGACTCATTTTTTCTGTGCCAGTTGTAGCTGCAGAAATGGTGGTATCTCCGTGTCTTGATCAGGTTATTAGTTATGTAAAGATCTAGTAAGAAGTTGAACCACTTGCTTTCACTGTTCTGCTTTTCTTTGCATGAACAGAACTACAGGAAATACTTTGTGCCTTGTCTCTGACAGAGCTTTCTGCTGCTGAGGAGGATGAAGCAGTGGTAACATGGAGAAACTCAAGTTAGTCTGGGTTGGAGTTTTGTATGGAAGTGTATTTTGAGCCTTGATTTGTGGAAATGACTTTTTAGATGGTGTATTTTTTCCCTTTTTAAAATACAGAGATGAATAGGCAGAACTAATTGTTAGAAAAACATACCTAGTAAAACAAAATCCAAATCTGGTCATTTCTAGTTGTGTACATTTTATGGGTGGAATACCAATGAATGTCAGACCATGAATGTGCATGTTCTGTGTGTTGTATGATACAGCGTTTAAAGCAAAGCTTACCCTTAATTCAGTATGGACAAGAACTTGGTCTGTAGCATTACCTGGTGTCTGTACTTATTCTGTTTAGAGTGTGACCAAAATGTATCGCTAATTTTAATGTGTCTTTGTCTTTGGAGAGTGAATTGTTTTATAGTCCTCCTCCCTTCTTCCATGTTCAGGCTTTACAGACAAAATCTTCAGTCTATTGAACAGTTCCAAGTCTTACCTAAAATAAAAACTGAATGCACATTGATGGTTTTTGTATGTACTCTCTGCATGTTCCACAGCTATCTGAAAGTCCAAAATATTTTTTTTTTAACTTGAAAGAGGCAACAAGAAGGGAACCAGCTAGAAGATGTAGTGAAACATAAAGCTTACTGTGTCTGATTCATACCTATTAGCATATGATGTGTGAGGAAAATGTAGAGAGTTTAATTTAAAATAACATTGCTTTGCAAACTTGGTTTCTTCAGTTCTGTTGGAAAACATGTTTAAAGCGTAAAAGATGTGGATGAATGCATGATAAAATCACTGAATTTTGCATTTTGCATGCTGCAGGGATGTCTTGCAACCAAATCTCTCTTGAATTTTCTACTGTGTTGCCTTACTGTTAGTAGGATGCTGTGGAGTTAAATGTACTTCAGAAAATCCTAAAGTGTTTTTAGTCTCGTGTAGGAGAATGGAATTCGCTGTTTGTGTTTTTATTTTTTGTTTATTTGAATGCAAGATACTGTTGTCTTGGTGTTATCCCACGAGCTATTGTGGCTACTGTCCGAAATTATTTAAACAGACAGCTTTGCTTGTAGGACAAACATTTTTTATATTGTGACGTTTCGATGATTTTCAATGTGACACCTGTCCCATTCCAGTTTCTTTATGCAGCAACTTTGTGAGTCATAATCCTTGCAAAAGAACACAGCTTAAAATAATCACTGATTGTTTCTTTGCAGTTCTATTGACTGGCCACTGCAAATAAACAAGAGCAGAAATGACAATATCATTTAATCCTTTAATGTTTGCTTTTGACGTGCAAAACATTCTCTTGTAATAAAGAAGTAATCCATAAGGAGGGTAGCTGGTCTTTCATCTTCTTGAATGCTAAACGAAGCCAAAGCTTTTATGAAGAGATGGTGATTTAATGAAGATGACCGAGTTTTGGAGTAATGAAAAGCTTTTGTATATTTCTGAAAGTGATGCGTGGTGCTTACTACTGCAGAGTTCAAATGGCTGTATTTTGTAGTATGTCTGTGCAAGATTAGTGCTTGCGACGCTTAGCTGCAAGGGGGTTGAATGGTAAATCGGAAATGTCTCCCTTAGATTTTATAAAAGAAATGCACATCTCTGCTGCTTTATGCATATAAATGCATGTAATGTCTGACATGTGTTCTCTGCTCTGTGTAATGCTTTTATTTTGGTGACCTTGAGAATATCTCTGATATCGTATTCCCTTGCCAGAGAACAGTAATAAGCACACAAAAACATGGAGCATGAACTTCGTCAATATTACTTATGACAGGAACATCTGAATTGGGTATTTTTCTTGCAAGTACTTGTAAAACGCTGAATTTAAAAAACTCCTCAACTCAAAGACCCAAACCACAGCCCACCAAAAAAACCCAAACAAAAACCCAAAAAACCTCCCAAAAACCCAAAACTGAGTAAAAACCCAAACAAACCAAAACCCTCATTGTTTTTCTCAGTTGTTCATTTTGTTAGTTTATTTGGAATATTTTTTTTTAAATAATCTGTAATATTACAACTTGCAAAGCAAGCTGGATAGTGCCTGATACTTCAGCAGGAAGCAGAGAGAGGCTTTAAAGGGTGTGAGACCATATCCTCTCCAGAACATACTCTCTCAGTAGTCTTCCAGGCCTTCCTGAATCGGCAAAAGGACCGGTTATTTTTCTCTCTTCATAAGCCAACCCCTTGACAGTGGGAAGTAGTCAACTGCGTTAAAAGTGAATTTAAACTTTTTTTCTTCCGCTGAAATTTTAAAGAAGGTTGTGAGTCTTTACACAGAGTTTCTACTTGTATGTTAGTCTTCAGCATATGAGCGTTGTACTGTACAACCAGAAGTAGTTTTAAAGGTTGCTAAGCTATTTTAGGGTTGCCAGGAGCGTAAAGAATGCAGCCACATTGTTACATTTCTCTTTGTGTTACAGGAAAGACACAGCTGACTATCTGGGGTGAATGAACTTAGGGGAGCAATAACAGGCTGGTTTTTCACTACTTTTTGAAAACTGTCGTGTAATTAAAGTGCAGAAATGGATATGTAACTTGGATTTCCTTTTTATCCTCTTTAATGGCTTGAATTACTGGCTGGTCCTTACGTAGTAGTGTACGGACTCTTGCAAGTGTAAGAGTGATACATGTGGCATGGATGCTTAAAACTCTGCGTGCTAGGTGAATAAATGTTAAGACATGTCAAGGCTGTGCATATGTGAATACATTTCTGGGTAGAAGGTGGAGCATTACAAGTGATTGCATTCTTTTGAGTGATGCAGTAAAACCAGAGTTTATATTTATGCGTGTCTTTTTAGTCATTAAATACACTATATTTTCAAGATACTTGTTGAGTACTGAATAACAGCTTCAATCATCTGCTTATTCACTATGTACTAACACTTCTTTTTTCCTTTTCCCCTGTTCTGTTAGAGGAAGTTGGGATCAGAGGAGAGGTAACTGCCTGCATATGGGAGATGCTGTGTAATGCGGTTCATATTCTCTGCTAATGGCTATATTCCTTTTGGCCTTTGAATAGTCTGTATTTGTTCTATAAAGTGAATGGCATTTTTTACTCCAAGATGCAGTGTTTTTGTAGGTAACCTAAGTGCCTTGTGAACGATCATTAAAAAAAATGATTTTCCTTCTTGTGTTTCTGCAAGTGAAAACTGGTATGTGTATGACCATGTGACTTGTGCTGCAGTGAGAATCAGTCGGAGTTTGGCCATCTCTCATGTATGTGTCATAGGTTGTCTCCGAATTGGATACTGGAGAACATGCTGTTGCCATAGCAATGGAAGTCCTTTTGAAGGCAGGATTATTGGCAGAGCTGTTGCATCTCCTGAAGTGCTTGGTGCATTGATCTGAAAGTACCTTGTCAGTATGAGCACATAGCTGTAGTGAAAAGAGCGGGAAGTATAGATTTCTTCAAAATACATGATTTGCTTTTCTTCACAGCTCGTTGTTGGCTGAAGACCCTGTTCGTAAAGCTACAGCTTTTAAAAAATCTTGTGCTGTGGACAATTTAATATTTAAATAATATATTAATTAGAAAATACTTTATATTTATAGTATAGATTGAGCTGTTGTAACAGCTAACTAGAGTTTATTGCTAAAGTAAGACTGTATGACTTCATTGTTTCCTACAGTACTTGTCCCTTTTAGTACTTCAGAAAAATATTTTTAGAGAGTTTCCTCCATGATTTTGGTTACCACAAAACAGTGGTGAAAATATGCTGCTTTACTCGTAATGCTTTTCAACTTGATGTTTTCCTTTTTTCTAAGTGAAATGGTTGCCTTGCTCCCATATTATTTGTGTTACAGAACCCGAAATGTCGCACTAATGGGGGAGAATCACTTGCCAAGCTGTATAGTTCTGTATTTATTTGGAAAAATATACCTGAGGTCGGTTCCCTTTTTCAGCAAACACAAATGGATCTTTATGTAGAAGTATTTTTTTGTTTACAAATTAAGAAAAGGCTGTGAATTTCTTGGGTCCCATCAGGTTTATATTTTTTTTTTACTGCTCTAGACAGCAGTAACATCCATTTCTGCATGTGCTGTGAGAATGGAGATTTTTTTTTTTCCTTATTTAAAAGATCAAACTATTTTTAGACCAAGGAATATAAAGAAAAAGTGAAAACTTTTCTAAGTGACCAGGAAACAATTAATGTGATTAACATTGTACAGCGTGTTTTTTCATGTGGACTGGGATTTCCATATTTAAGAGTTCCTTTATTACTAAAAGAGCCTCTAGAAGAGAAGAATTCTGAAGTTACCTATGTAGCTTGCTCCATCCTTTGCAGCTTTTTGTGTAACATAGTCTTCAGCTTTATCGCTTTCACTGAAATAGTAGATACAGATGAGAATTAAACAAAAAGTTCATTCTTCTTTCTTCTCTTTCAAAGTGAAGTTAAGGAAGACTGAAATAATTAATACTTTATTTGTACTTGAAAGTCACTTTCAGCCTGCTCTAGCAGACGTCTGCACCTGTCGTACTAGCGGTCTTCAGCTCGGGTTTTGTTATTTAGTCCCAGCCCCCTCTTGCCCCTTTCTGGAAGTAGGAAGGAGGCACAGTTTCAGGTTGGCGAGGCCTTGGGGAGCGTTCCTGAGCTGCTGCTCTGAGCAGTGAAGACAGGACTTGTTCAGTGTCTGCGTGTGTTGGGCTAACCTGGACAGACAAGTTGTGGTGTAGGTGACCTTGACATATGGTGACCAGATCATGCACCAAGGAGAGGTCAGCATTGATTAGACGGAGAGTGTGAACCAAGGGAATTAGACTCTGCAAGGTGTCTCCTTGTTGTTGTTTTCCCTTTTTAAGCAAATTTAGTGCTGCATCAGCAGACATCTGTACTGAAGCTCTCTAGCTATCCTTGGAAGTGAACACAACATTAATAACCCAAGTTTCCTCTAACTGTTTTGCCAGTTGGTCTCAAGTCGTGTTTGGGGAAAAAAGGTCTTTCACAGCTCCAACAAAAGTTCTATTTATGTGTCATTTTAGCCTTTGAATCAATTAATACTGGTTGAGTAGGCACTGGTTTTGGGATTGCGGCAATAGTTCCACTGAAATAGAGATAAGCTCATTGTGTTCTGAATATGTAAGTATGTATTAATACTGGCCTGATTTCATCAGGCTTAGCAAAGATAATGTTTAAAATGAGTATAGTGTGAGAAGTTAGGTATTCATCGTTTGAAATTCTAATTCTGAGTTTTATGCTTGGATGACTGATTCTAAAATGAAATGAGCAGCTCGTATAGTTTGTGTAACGAGCTTCTGTCTTGAGATACTCAATACTGTTCAATATTCTCTGGTTTTGTTTTCATCAATGCTGCTGTTTTATAAGATCTGTTAAATTATAGGCATATGGAATACTTAATTATGAATAAAATATGAAGTCTTCAAAATGTGAAATTTTTGGTCATAATTGCTTTTTTCATGGACATGCATATCTAGAAATTCACTAGGAGTAGCAGATTCCTAGGATGTGTTATTACTCGATACTTAATGCTGTTATTTTTGTAATTTAAAAAAGCTAAAGCGGGCATTAATATCTTCATCAAAACCTTTTGCCAAGATGACATTGTGTAATGAAGACAGGATAATCTTGAGTTTTAAAGGACATAGCTAAGAGGCAAAATTTCAGTTCGTATTTTGCTGCATAGTTTCTATGTCCCTTTGAGGAACTGCTTTTTTTTATTTTCTATTTTCTGGTTTCCTCAGCTGTGGAATGAGGGCTAGTGTTGACACTGTAGAAGATACAGTAAGTGTTTTTTAAATTCCTCAGTTCAGGGAAGTGGTGGACATGGAATAGGTTAATAGGAATTACTTCGTGTGACCTAAGCAGAGTTAAATTAGCTTGCACACATTTTCAGTGTTAATATCCACTCCCTCCTTTTGTACATAATTTCTGTGTCTCTCTTTTGTTTAATTTAGTACTTAAACTGATAAAGTTCTTGGGTTTTTCTTTTTCAATTCAGTTCTTACTGTATCTACAGCTTTTTAACGTTCTGTTATTTAAAAATGTGGTAATGCAAAGTTCAGTCTAGGATTCATAGCAATGTTCTAGAAGCTGTTTCAGCACACCTTCACAGATTACATATGCTTCTCATTTCTGTAAATTTGATTTGAATCTAATCCAAATAAGAAAGTGCGGTTAAATACATTTGTCTAAATTTCTTCAAGGAAGCAAATTACTAGTCTGAAAAGGTTTCCTGATACATAAACAGAAAACAGGCCTGTCCATAGCTATCCTTTGTATTTAATGGATTAAATTCACTTTGACAGCTGCATATACGTACCAGTGTCTAGCCTATGACCGTGATCTAATAATCATGGATATGGTAACAAGTCGTCTGAAAAGATTCAGTAATCAAGTGGGTTTTTTGACAAAACCTACTCTGACTGAAACAAGAAATGAGGCTGTGTTGAATGTGACTGCATTTGCTGCTGTGCCTGTATTCTGAATACTTAATAAATACCCTTTGGGATGTCGTAAGCAGAACCTATGCTTTAACAGAGATGGAAAAGCTAGTTGTGCTACGACAGCATGTGTTTTAAAGTTATGAAACAAATTTGATCTAACCTAATGATCATGAAGAACTTTGTTTCAAAACATTAATTTCTCCTTCCCCTGAAGTGCTTTTTAACTTGTTTCTTCTGTCATAAAAATAGTTGTACACTGTTAAATAGAGCCTTCTGTGAAATACATGGTTCTTAAATCATAATTTTGGTGTGCGAGGGGAAGTTTAAGAAGTACTGATGAGTAAATACTTGACAAAGGGGAAGACTTCAAGCACTACAGATATTTTGAAAACAAATACGTTGTTACATGCTAAGAGTGTGCTTTGGTCAGTTACATTTGGTTAGCAGAACCTACCTTGTAGGTAAATGTCCTTTAAAAGAAAAACAGTGCCTTGGCCCTCACACAATCCTTTGTAACGTGAAATTAAACGCTGTCTTTTGCCAAACTAACGTGTCGTGACTGTTGTGTTTTGTATTTGGCTCTAGCTTTTGTGGAAAGCGGCTTTACATTCTATAAACCTCAGTAAAATCAACCATGTTAGGACAAAAACAACAACGGTTCCAAAAATTGTGATTTGGTTTTCTCTTGTTTTAAATAGAATTTCTGATACAGGTAGCAGGAACAATGTTTTAGAGAATACTGAAGGGTGAGAGAGTGTGAGCCAATTCAAGGAATTAAACATTCCTTTAGGAAGGTGAATTAACCGTTCACCCCAATTTATAGGTTATGTTTTCTGAATGTGATACTTGTTGTGAGGCTTTTTTTTTTTTTTTTAATCATGTCTACTTTCTCATCTTTTTGTGGTTGAAGTGATTTGAGGTACATATTTTTAAACTTCACAGCAGCTTTTATGAGAAGTAGGATGTTTGCACTGAAGCTAGTATCTGGGGAGGCCCAGAAAGCTGGGGAGATGGGGAGGTAGAAGTGTCTTCCAGGGGAGCCCAGGGGGCTGATCCGGTTGAAACTGTTCGTGTGGGAAGGTTATTTGCTTTTCTATGTGCCTGATGTGCAAGAAACTTTAGGGACTCTTACCACTTCATTTGTTGTTAATGTGCAAGGCAGGCGTTTGATCCTTCACTGTTTTGTTGTTATAGATAGGTGTCTTCTCCAACTTGTTGTTGAAGAATATTTGTCTGAATTAAGTGGTAAAGACACAGAATATGAAAGCAGCTTTCATACTTATTTTGACAGGAGCGTGTTACCCAAAAACTCAGAACAAAGCTTAAGAGCATCAACATTTTAAAGAGTGGTGTTCAACTTTGAAGCTGGGAAATGAAGAACTGTCCTACTCCGCCCCTGGCGTTCTTCATGCGGATGGCCACATCCATTCCCACGTGCTGACTGTGGTCCCCTACCGGGTTTCTGTTACTGGTTTTGGTAGTTGGGGATGTCTTTGTACTGGCCTGGATGTGGAGTACTTCTCGATTTTGGAATTAATTCTTTTTAATATGAACTTAGTTCTGGATTCCAGGGAAGAACAAAGATGAGCTGTTAAAGAATAATAGTTTTTTGTAATGCTTTGTTAGTGGTGCTGCTTCTAATATAGTAAGTATTAATGTCATAATTAAAACTTTCTTAATGTAATTGCCAGTGGGTAGCAGGAAAAGCAGGGAATTTCTTTCACACAGGGTAGATTTGAATTTGTCTGGATGTTCAGCCGATGTTTAAAAATTTTTTTATTTTATTTGATCATTTGCATTGTCCTAGACTTGCTTTCATCCGTGTTGTTAATGTAGTTACCAGCTCCTCGGAACATGTGATTCCTCAAGGCATTGGTATAACATGAAGCAAAGGCATGCCGAGTTCTGGACGCTGTATTCTCTGTTGTGTTTTTCACCTTTGGTTAGTCTTTCTAACATGTCTTGATAGACAAAATAAAATGCCCAGGGACAATTCAGTAACTTTCTCTTTCATTGCTGTTCCTGGTGCTGTGATTTATTTGATACAGTATTGTATTGCAGAAGTGGTGTTTTTTGTGTATGTGTGTACAGGAAAAGAATACGTGGCACATAGTGGCATGGACATAAATATTAAGAATAGTGACTGTGTTGTGAAGTATGTGTTGATTCACTTTTACTGTATGCGTATTCTTCCAGAATGCCTCAAATAAAGATTGTCTTGATCAGCTTTGAGCAATTTCAGATCTTTCTCCTTTTAAAAATTATTTGTCTTAAAGTTTCTTCTCACATGTATGTTTCTGGAAATGTACAACTGAAAATGTAACTGGGAGGCACAGCAGTGTCTGCAGTCACCCCTGAACCAGTGACAGATTTAGTGTTTTGAGACTTTGCACTCTCATGGGGCTAGGAATAGGCTTTTAAATACGTTTTTAACCTGCTTTTTCCTCTGAAACCTCATGACTGATTGACTTCAAATGTAGACAGATTAAAAGAAAAAAAAGATATTTGTCTGTTTCTAGCCCTTTTGGAAATGATCTTTGAAATACACACACAATATATAGAACTAATTGACATGCATCTGGAATTATACTATTGAGAATGATACTATTATTTCTTCTTAGGAAGTTTGAACTTATTCAGATAAAATTTAACAAGATAGGAAATGACTTAATTTCACAGAAGTCTGATACCTTTTCTTTGAAAATCCTGGGCGCCTTTATGGTGAAATGCAAATTTGGTGCCTGTATCTGTTGTGTGAGGACTTGTGCCATTTCAGTTTGCTTGGTTTTCCTTTTTTTTTTTTTTTGTTAAAAAAAAGAAAAGCTGAAAACGTGAGGCATGCTTACACTTGTGAAGTACTGTGTTGTTTTCTGTAACAGTAATAGTGATGAACAAATGAGAAGTGAAAAAGCACTGGAGGTGTCTGGTGTCCCACTTCTGTCTGTGCTGAAATACTGACCACCTTTCCTCCGGGATCCTGCCCTTCCCATGGTACCCACAGGGGCTGAGGCTGCGGTGTGTGCGCCTGAATCCTTAGTTAAGGTACAGTCACATTTCTCAGGGAAAGGAATCTCTCCTTTTCCTTTATCCAAAACATTTTTAGTCTTTGTGTTTTGATTGTTATCTCTAAACACATGTGGAGTTTCAGTAACCATTTGCTAATTCAGTGAAATTTGTTACTTTTTGTCAACTGTCACTTTCCACTTACATGGTTATGGGAGCTTTTACCTTGTAAGTTCTGCCAGGTAATCTAGTGTTAGTATTTCTGTTTCTACGTAAATATGTTGCAATTTATCACAGTTTCCTAGAATACCTTATCCTTCTTAATTATTTTAGAAGTTCGCTTATTTCTCGCTGGTTGCTTTTACTTTGGTAGTCTTCGACATTATTCTTAAGGACTTTTTGAATCCTTTGTTCATGATTCCCCCCCCCCCCCCAAAAAAAAAAAAAATTATAGAGGTTGCCCAGTTTATTTTTTTTTTTTTTTCCCCACTTTTTTTTTTTCACTTTTTTTTTTTTTTTCATAAAGGGGTGTAATTTTATCCACATGAAAGGGTCCGGGTTATTTTTT
>Ga0181612_125928_pt1 | contig 10872 bp, 11 predicted proteins | sample HoacroProtozoa21_FD_119630 | JGI IMG/M metagenome (GOLD analysis project Ga0181612, IMG submission 119630) | Hoatzin crop microbial communities from Cojedes, Venezuel. Combined Assembly of Gp0051906, Gp0051904, Gp0051908 | reverse complement strand
TGACGTCCAACCATCCACCCATCACCACCATGCCTGCTAAACCATGTCCCGAAGTGCCACATTTACATGTTTTTTGAAAACTTCCAGGGATGGGGACTCCAACACTTCCCTGGATATTTAATTACCTTTTCTATCTGCTTTAAACTAAACGCAGTGGCGTATCCAGAGGCAGACGCCAGCCCTGAGCTCGCTCTGTGCACAGAGGAGCAGGGCTGAAAAGTGTCCCCAGCAGCTCCCCGCAGACGGAGAAGCAAAGGGTGCACGGCGAGTGGCAGAGCCGAGGGGCTCTCCCACCGCCCCCGCTGCAAGGGCAGCTTGGGTTTTAGAAAGCCCTACTAGGCACTCTGGTGTCCTTGCTGGCTGGGCAAGTTGTTCCCTAATGCTCTTAATCTTTTATTGAACCCCAGTAATGTCAAACCCCCAAGTCATCCAGTGAATTCAGCAGGACCAGCTCCTTTTAACTAGGTATGTTGGCATGCCCCACCTTTCACCCACTTCACAGGACATGTCGTGTGGGCAAAGTCTTTAAAATGGGCACATATACAAGGCTAGCTGAGAGGCTTTGGGATATTTGGACACGGAGACAGCTGTGACTGAGCCTGTCTGCTGGACTAATGCGCCAGGGTTATTCTGTCAGCTAAATAATGCGGAGTTTCTGAACACAGAGAGAGATTTATTGTGCTTTGCTGCCTCAGATCAGGCAGTGCAATAGTTTAGCATCATAGCCACCAATTTGGGGCATAAAAGAAAAATAAGATTTACGGACATTTGACCAATTTGTATTTCCCATAGAAAGGAGAGAGGGTGATCAAAAAGGTGCTTTCTGTCATTACACCATGAGCCGACTGATATTCAGGACAAACGTGGTGGGGGTTTTTTAAGGTTAAAATAAGACAAGGAGATTGGACAGCAGCCTGAAAATGATGAAAATTAAACAGCTGCCCAGAGGTTAACAGGCTTGTGGAGGCTCCCTCATAGCAATTTCCGAAATGAGAGCAGAGGAGTGAAGAGGTTAGGGGGAAAAGCAGGGAGGGAAGCAACAGGTCTTCAGCAGGATCTAACCTTTCCTGTATTGAGCAGGAGCCCCTGAGGTGGATCTGAAGGCGAGGAGAGCTGGGCTAGGTGAGATGCAGAGTTGGAAGCTTTGTGAAGAAATAGCACTTTCTGCACTGCTTGCAGAAAGGTGATAATTTAACAGTACATGGACTTCAGGAGGCAAATAAATCTAAACAACAAGTTAATTATTGATGACGAAATTAAATCCCAAATTATGTTCAAAAGGATAATGTTGTTACTTCTGTTTTCACACGGTGAAGACGATGTCGATACCAGCAGGGTGCAAGTGTCTGCGCAGGAGGTGAACTGGAGCCTCTCAAAACTGAGGAGTTTGCACTCTAACGAAACGGAGTCCAAGGATTTCGTGTGCTCTTCTCTCTCGCGTTTCATCCCGTCTGTTCCCATCTATTGCTGGCCGGGGAACCTATAAAATTCTGCCGAGCTCAGCACAACTCGCCCAGATGTGGCCACTCAGCTGGAGGGAGAGGGCCAAACCAGGAGGGCAGAGCCACGTGCGGGAGGGTGAGGGAGGCACGGGGCAGCTCCACAGGACCGTGCGGGCAGTGGGAGAGCATCACTGTCTCCTGCTTTCATCCCAATGGGGGCAAAGAAATCTGTCAGGATCTGCGTATTACAGAACAGGCAGGAAAAGGGTGGTTGAAGGAAAGGAAAGCCAGATTTCAAATGGAGGGGGAGGGCCCGGCCGCTTGTAACGCTGCCTGGAACCTGTACGTTATCTGCTAACCTAGATTCAGCAGTGCAAGCCGCACCAAGAAAGAGTAGGGAAGCTAAATGATTTAACTGGGTGGTTTAAATTAAATGTCCTTATTTCTAAACTAGGGTGAGTAAAGTTCAGTGAAAATTGAAAATGCACCAAATTAACAGCAGTATCTACAACAAAAGGTGGAACAATATTACAGATGGAAATCTGAGTAGAAGCTCCAAAAATACAAATTAGATAAATGCATAAACCACATTAATATAAAAGCATAAATAGAATTAGTATATTTTTATTATATCCTTATTGTATAATAAGCTATGTACGTAATTTCAAGTGATGCAGAAATTAAATATATTAGAACCAATAAATTACAAAAATGCATTTACATAAAAAACAGAATTAAGAAAAACAAAGTCATATAACATTGGGCAGTTATAATAAGATATTTTTTCTCTCAGATTTCTCCTACCGTATAGGAAATTTTTAATGAAAATGTCAGTTATTTGTCAGTGAAAAATGAAAGACAGCAATATTTGGAGAGTGATCCATCAGTAGACCTGAGCTGAGGACCTTGCTTTATTGAAGAGATCACCGGTCTTGAGCCAGCACTGGAACTGAAGACAAGGCTTGCTTGTGGGAGAGCTGCCGCCTGTGCCACCAGCCAGCTGTGTGTGGCCTGGTGCGTGTCAATAGGCGCTGCCTATCTAACACTAGACGGATAACTGCAGAAACAATTTTCATTAAAAACTTCAATTTTACTTGCATGATCTCTAAACATGATTAAAGACATGGGACTGGTTAGAAAACAAGTAACTACTCATGAAGTACGAAACTCCTCTTGGAAGCTACTTGTAGCACATGAAAGAGAGGAGGGTGGTTGGGGTTTACGAGGGGCGTGCCGTGCCCACCGAGCTGGTTGTTTCCCCGTGTGAGATGTGCAGGCTGGTGGGTTAAAGCAGTGGCTTTCCAACCTGACATCACCCGACCTGACGTCAGTGGAGCCTGTGATGCAGCAGCCAGACAGGGAGCTGCATGTCGGCTCCAGGCAGACCGGGGGGATGGACAGACAGCACCTGGGAAGCTGGGACCACAGCGTGGTGGGTTCTTCGCCTTCGTCCAGACTCACTGGGCCACAGCCAGAGCCCTGTGTCTGGGGCTTGCTCAGCGGCAGGGGAGGGACCTGACTGCTGCCTTCAGTGGCCTGAAGGGAGGTTCTAGAGCCAAGCTCACCTCTGAGGAGCATAGCAAAAGGACAAGAGGCAACAAATGCAAGTGGCAGCAAAGGAAACTCCTGCAAGCTAAGAGGAGAAGGCTTTTCTCCATGAGTGTGGTCACCGCAGGAACGGGAGCCCCCAGAGGCAGTGCAGTCTCCATCCTCAGAGACTAAATCCCAACAAGGTGCAACCCCATGCAACCTGCTGTACCCCTGGGGCTGGCCCTGCCTTGGGATGGCGTTGGACTAGGGGACCACCAAAGGTCCCTTCCTGCACAGACCACCCTGCGATCCTAATGTATTCTTAATTAGCAGGAGGCAAATGAGGAGAGGACAAGTAACACTGAAAACCTGTGATACTGTTGTTATATGACAACACTTTCCATTTCTGTATTTGTCACTTCCAGGTCTGTTGGTGGAATTAATGAAAATGAGTGCACACTCTGCTGTCCTCAGTGTCACGGGAGTGACCTGATGTTGTAGGTCCTACAGCCCTGGTTGGAAAGGACAGAGAACCCCTGTGACAGCGCCGAGTAGTTCTGCTCTGCTTTCCCCAAGAGCTCTCCGACGGCACCAGCTCGGCGTAGCAGCAGGTGCCAAAGCCTTGGTGGCTGCCCCGCATCACACCCATTGAACCCCACCAATCACTCATGCACCACCACCGAAACCCACACAGGCGTCGTTCTCCTTTCCTCCCCGTGCAGAGCTGCCGGCAGACCATGGAGAAGAATTGGTTTTCCACGTGTGGTTTGTGACCCCTGAGGTCTCTGTATGAATGTCCTCCCACCGCTGTGGGAGAGGTAATTCAGAAAAACAGGCCCTGTGCCCATGAGCACGTGTTCTCTGCACAGGGATGAACTCTGCTGAAAAATGCTTAGAAAAAGCCAAACCTCACAGGTTTCGAAGGCGGCACATAAGGGGTAGAGCACATCTTATTGTAGTCCTATAAGCACCATACTTGCCTATCAGTAAGTGCTGATGTTTCTATTTCTTCATTTTCTTCTGCAGTTTTAACTGAGAATACAAAAATTGAATATTTTATTCCAGGCTGCTTCATCCAAATGAGAAGACTTTTCTGTCTTTTCAGTTTGATGTCTGATCAGGACAAATCGCTTGCTTTTGGTTCAGGATGGATTCATCGGTACCTGCTTGCTCTGAGAGGCTCCCTCAGAGGTAGCAAAGCCCTCCCCTGCTTCCAAGCCCCTCTGCTCAGCCCTTGGGAGCAGGGCTATGCCAAGCCTCGACACAGCAGTGGGGCTGCACGTGGGGACGGGGGTTTCCTCGGCAGACACCGCATTGCCCGGCCAGGGTGCCCATCCCATGACCTTGGCCACGGCAGAAGAGGTGCTCGAGCGTGAACCCCCAGGTGATGTGACAGGAGAGGCTAACCCGGCCTGACACCGAACTGACCCAAAATGTAATGTTTTAAAATTTCAGGAATTTTTTATTCTTGGGATATTTTGACATTTCAACCTTTCCTCCTGCCAGGTCTGGTGAAAGGCTGCAAACCACCTCCCAGTCTCCCAGCTGTTGCTACCACAGGGACTGCGCTCCCGCTTCTGCCCTCCCACCCCATCTTCTCTATTTTCTTGCCCCTCTCACAGCTCCTCCTGCCTCAGCAGGTGGGTTTGCTCCTTCTGGGAGGTGAGTCCATCAGGGGCACTGTGCCCGTGTCCCCTCGCTTGTGTGCTTGTGTACGTGCAGGCGTGTGACAGCCATACGCCATCACAGCTCTTCTTCCGTACCCACAGTGGTTCACTGAATCAGGAGACTCTGGTGCAGACTTTGCATGAATTTGAATGTGTTTTGAAGCATTCTTCTGAAGAGTAGCGCTGCTTTTGTAAAGCTTCTCTTACTGCTTGTGTTGTAGGTGAAGGGAAGACTTGAAATTCCTTTCAGGCAGGGGCTGCCCCAGTGGAAGGAAGCCATACCATCTTTCTGTGGCAGCTTGACCTCGGAATTGAAAAGTATAAAATTTCCAGGGTTATGTTTATTAAATAGCTTGCCTTAAAAAACAACAAAACAAGACCAGCAAAAACCAGTGTATGTAATTCACGCAATAAAGGTAGAATTGGATGACAGGACTCCAGGAGTGCAGCCACTGCAAAAGAAACGTTGCAACAAGCCCGGTCACCCACATGGCTCAGTCCCAGCCGGGGTGGGCACCATCCTGGACAGCTCTGGCTGCTGGATGGGTATGGGGATGCTGAGTGCTGGGGCTGACCTCAGAAGTAGTGTGGGCATCTCTCTTTGACCCAGGGGGCTTGCATCCCTCATGCCCTGGCATTGCACCACTGGGCACACAACAGGTCCCCTCTGCTTCATGCCACAAAAGCCCCCCCAACACGCTGCCTGCAGCACAGCCCTACCCTCTTCTAAGACTTAGACCTGGAAAAGTATGCAAAAATATTGATTATGCCTTTGGTGGGGCCAAAGAGGCACCATGAGGGGCTCGGAGGGGACCCAGGACCATGTGCTGCATGCTGTGGATGCAGGCAGCCTGCTCCCGAGCCAGGCACAGCCATGTCACCTTCACAGGCTCATCCTCCTGCCCTCTTCTGCTTTGCAGCAGCAGAGACCATGATTAGAGCAGAGCCAAGGAGAGCTGCACCTCCTCACATGCATGAGTGCCGAGTGTAGACATTTCCCATCGGGAGCCAGGGGTTCTCCACCTCCCATCAAACAAATTGACTCAGAACTTGGTGTTTCACCTGCAAGGCTGGAGGAAAAGTTTGGGATGAAAGGAGCAAAGATTTGTAATGACAGATTTTCCTCTGGCTTTATTCTGAACAAAGAGTGAAATCTGGCTGCACGGAGTTGAAGCTGAGTCCTTGATGCCTTGATTTACTCACTAAATTGCACAGGAGGCCAGAGGAATCTCCCTCTGCTTGTCTCCTGCCACGTGAGGTGGACAAAACACTGGAGATGGAAAGCAGTGAGCAGAGGGCACTGATGCCTGCGTGTGGGGATGCAGCAAACGCAGAGGGCAAGTGGAGTGAGAAACCTGCTGGAAGAGCGGGAGGGGGAAGCGCTGGTGCCCAGAGCTGAAATCAGAGGTCCTGTGACCTGACAGCTGCGTGGGACTGCTGAGCCATTGACACAACCCCTGTGCAGCTCTAAAAAATACGGGATTCTCGTGAAAAGTTGGTGTGTGCGAGTGAAAACAAGCATTGCCTGTCTGAAGAAGTTTACCAAGGTAGGACGGAGTGATGACTGCTCTGTGGGCTCTGCTGAAAGGCTCCTGGCTCTCAGGTCCCTCAGCCCAGAGCCTTTTGTCGTGTTTCATGTCCCCAGCTCTGCCTCAGCGGGGACTGCTGTTTGCCGTCCCTGGCTGGTATTTAACGCCTGCCTCGGCAACCTTGGGCTGGCCGCTGAGGGAAGGATGGCCAAGGGAGAAGGTCGTGCAGAAGTGTGGGCATGGCACAAGGCTGGAGGAGAGCCCATGGCCCGGCTTCCCCTGCCAGGGTGGGTAGCAGCCCCCGCAGCAGTTCTGAGGGGAGCTTGGGGCACGCTCCATCCCCGGGCATGGTGGTGGGCAGGACTAGGCAGGCTCCATCTGTTTCCCTTCTCTAGGCGTGAACAAAGCAAAGCCTGGCCTCAGGGAGGCCCAGAATCACCAAAAAAAGCCATGGAGAGCGTGTCTGGGAGAGCTGCTTTGCTGTAGTGACAGCTGAATTTGTACATAGAAAGAGAGAGATGAAGCCCCTTCCTCTCCCATTACTCTGTCAAGCTTGAGAGGTAAGCTTGAAGGCCTCTTCTGGAGCACCACGTCTTAAAGGTTAGATCCAGCCTAAGGCGCTGTCCCTCGGAGATGTCGTCCTGAGCAGACATGGAAGCTGTCACACCTCCGACAGCGGAGGCTGAACAGGGCTCCTCATGTGCCACTCCTGCTTGGGCAGCTCTAGGCTTGCCCAGCACTGAACAGGAGCTCGGCGTCGTTGTTGATACAGGATTAACTTCGTTCACTCACGGTAACGGCACCGATTCCCCCCTCCTGTGGAGGCTGTGCAGGAGGTGGGGTGAGGGAAATACTGGGAGGGATGGGTCGCTGCCTGCTGGCAGCGCCGTGCTGGGGGCCAGGGTCCCATCCCACTCCACAGGCAAGGGGAGGTGAGCTCTTCCAGCTCTCAGCGTGGTATCCAGGAGTCGCGACAAAGGCCCAAGAGGTTGGACTAAAAACAAAGCTTTACTTGGAATTCGGTGAAATTTCAAAAGACGGTAGCCTCGTGACTTTATAACGACATTATTATTAACGCAGCGGGGTTGCAACAGATACTGACTTGGCAAAGCTTACAGCAATATAACATCTGATTTTGCAAAACTGTAAAATACAGCGGATTCACCAACTTACAACATCATCATCCTTATGTGCCTATGAAGTCAGAGACAGAGAGGAAAGCAGGAGAAGAAGTAAGAGAACAGATCTCTCCAGTGCTGGGTCCAGTGTTGCTCCGGCCAGCGGATGGGGGCTGTCAGGATTTCAGCCTGGCTCCCCGGCAGAGGCAGGCTGGGCTTGCTCTGCCTTTCTCATGGGGACAGTAATGAAATTTTTCTGAAAATTTCTGAAATCTGAAATCCAGAATGTAAGAGAATGCAGCAAAAATCGTTGCCTCAAACGGTGGAGCATGGTGAAGGGACAATAGTCGTGTCCAGGGTTGTATGTTGTTTCACAATTTGATTGGGTTTTTGGCGTTTTGTTTTTGTTTTTAAAACCTGGCTTGTGTGTTTCACTGGCAATCCCTCTCATTTCTCTCACGTGTTTTGCAAGTTGACAAGAGAAAAATTGTTGGCATTTTTCAGACCTGGGGAACGCAGTTATTCTGTGTTTGAGAATGAAGACATCAGATCTGCAGCCTGAGCAATTCAGGGAAGAAAACAGCGAAAGCATCTTGGAGTTGAACTGAACTGATGCTCCCACTGTGTCCAGCCTCAGGGCAAGTGGCAAGAGCAATGGGGGTGGGGGGGAAGTGAAAAAAACGCAATGCTGGGCTGACAATAGCACAGCACGACCAGGGCTGTGGAAAAGGCAAAGCAGCCTGTCTTCAGGGCTGACCTACACCTCACCCCGGTTTTCCCAAAGGAGCTTGGCTGGTCTCTGCTTTTCTGTCCTGCTCCTGTTTGTCCAAGGGTTGCTGACCCCACAACAAGCCCAGCCAGCTCCCTTCACACCCCCTCTGCCTCCTCAGAAATGAAAGGAAATTATTGCTATGAAAGCCTGCTAAATCAAATGGAAAAATAAACATAGCAAACCCCAGTGATGTTCCTTTCAGGCATGGTTGACTGGTACAGCCTGCTGTTATGAGGGCAACATGCTACTGCTCACGGTCTCTTTCAAACGATGACGAGTAAAGAGGTCCTTGGGAACGTTAAACATACCATGAAACATCTCCATCAGTTCTGGCTTCATCACCTTTCACTGAAGCGATTTCTCCATCTGCACAGACAATCACAGGCCACAGAGTTTCACGCGACATCGCAAGGAAATGAGCCACGCGCCCAGCCAAACGCCCATCTGCAAAGCTGTGCCCTGGCTCTGCTTACACTCAAAGTGTTGTTCGTGGGCAAGGCTGGGATGGACAAGAAAAGGATGCTCATCAAGTAAAGCCAAGAATTTACTATTAGTATAATTGAAATCTTAGGAGTCTAATCCTTATTAGTCCAAATGTAGATGCTGCAGGAAAGAATAACAATGCAGCTAAAATGGTACACACACTTTTTAGCCACTACCCCTCCTCTTGATGTTATGTTTCCCCCTCCCCCACTCCTTGGGGTCCTGAGGTTGGTGGTGTCCTGCTGGTGGGGCTGGTCGGGGCTACGGTGAGTCACGAACAGCTGCAGTCCCATGCTGGGAGCAAAGTGATGTCTGTGTTGATGGCTTCTTTGGCTTCACTCAAGGCGCTGCGCGGGGTCATTTTTGTGTTTGCAAACATACTTTTGTACCTTGTTCTTTCTTCACTGGTCTGCAGCTTCACGTTGCATCTGAATTTGCTGTGCATGGTGTGTACTGTCTATCTTGTTACAAGTTATTATGCCTGTTAGGCCTGGTATCTCTGCTCTCCTCCCGAGCCCTGAAGCCCTTTCTGCCCAACTTCAGGCCGCATGTCCTCACCTGCCCCCCTGTGAGCTGTTGATACCTGAGGGTATCTCTATGTGTGAAGCTATGGCTGTATCATACAAAGATGAAAAACAAGTAAAGAAAATGTTCCAAGGACTCCTGGTCCACTAGAAAAGCTGCTGCTATGACTAAATGAAGGAACCCAGAGCTGCCAGCAGGTTGAGAGAAGCCCAGAATCAGCATGCCCGATGGACCTCGCTCCTAAGACTCATTGCCCAGCCTGTGGCCAGCCGATGGCGAGGGCAGCGCTGTACCAGGGGCAGTCCGTCACCCCTGGGCAGGCCAGGCACCCCTTGGGGACTGTGGCACCTGGCTGGGGGGTGCTGTGGGCAGAGGGGCAGCCGGTGGCACCCCTTCACTGCAGGGAACTCCTATCACACTGAAGTTATGGGGGGTTCAGCCTTCAAATCTGTTCAGATGTGTCAGGCTGGTCTTCTCCCCAGCTCTGGCCTCACCATGGCTCTGATGGCACCGCCACCTTACAAGGTATTGCATCCCCTCACCGTTCCCTCCTTCCTTTATGCCTCCTTGCTTCAAAGACTGTCGAGATATCACTTAGCCATGCTATTAATAATTTAATAACTCTTCAGTCTTACTTCCTAAGCCAGTTCTCCTGAATTCTGTTACTACCATTTATCCTTTGAACTTCTCCCAGCTTGTCAGTGTCTTGGGTGTAATAAGGCGCCCAAAATTGAATGCTGTTCAAGATGTGGCCTCACCAACCACAAACCCACTAAAACCAATGGCAATGTGCCCATTGGCTGAAATTTACTTTGGGATCTGGCCTAAAGAGAAGAATACTGCTTCTCAGCTTGGTAACATGATGTCTCAGCATGAGAGAATGGCTTAGGACTTTTTTTTTTTACATAGCCTTATCAAATTGCAAATTGATGTGTACTTACTATTCAGCAAATTCTGCAAACCCCTCTGAGTGCTGCTTCTTTGCACAGTCCTTCCTCCCATCGAATTTTACTTGTTCACATATTTGCCCTCTGGCTTTGTATGTTGTGCCTTGCCACACTGAAATCCGTGTTGTTTTCAGCCCAAGTTTCTAATCCTGCCAGACCTCCCCGTGCTCTTACTTGAAGTCCCCTGTGGACAGTCTGACCATCTCTCTTGCATCGGTAGCAGATGTGCACTGATTTTCAGATTAGTTTTTAACTGAGACGAAGTAACAATGCAGAGTCTGTGCCTTAATTTCAATGCACCTCGCTTAGTTTAGGTGTTTGGACTGATCCTGTTTCGAAGGACTGCCAGCTCAATTGCTGTGCCTGTTTTCAGAAACGAACTTAGCACCCAGCAGAGCAAAGGCGAGCAGCTTCAAAGCATTTCTTCCCAAGACTCAACATTTTCTTACATGCTAGGGACAAGAGATTGGGAAAACCATATGCAGCAGCACTGAGGTGACTCTTGCCGCTGGGCTGCTGCATCACTCCCTCCTTCTGGTGCAGCAGGTCTCTGTATTACAAATTATAGCCTTCAAATTAATGATTGCACTCTTTATCCAGCCTCTGCTAGACGATTAACAACACTATCCAACAAATCCATCACTAAAGCAGGTATTACATTACCAGTGGTGTAATGGTGAGGAGGTGATGAAGTACGAGTTCCTCACTAAACCTACAGTGTGTTTTAGGGAGAAAGATTCCTTCATTCAAGAGTACCCTCCCAGTTTACAAGCATGGACAAGTACAGACAAAGGTTGAAGCTCCTCTTTGGGAACAGGTTTTCAAATGCTTGTGAACTGACCTAATGGTTATTCACCTA
>Ga0181612_169759_pt1 | contig 10873 bp, 7 predicted proteins | sample HoacroProtozoa21_FD_119630 | JGI IMG/M metagenome (GOLD analysis project Ga0181612, IMG submission 119630) | Hoatzin crop microbial communities from Cojedes, Venezuel. Combined Assembly of Gp0051906, Gp0051904, Gp0051908 | reverse complement strand
GGTGTGTGGTGATCGATAGTTGCTGTGCGTGTCCGACAGTGCTCAGGGGGCGCGGTTACCGGGAGAGCAATGCACAAAAGGCGCTGGGGGGGGGCGGGGGGGGGGGGGGGGGGGGGTAGGAGTTTTTGCCTGTCCTGGGTGGGAGCTGGACACCCACGCTGGGAGGAGGGGAAGCACCTCTGCCCGCACGCAGCAGCCCCTGCTTGCAGCCACCGCCGCAGGACATGACTGCCCCTGCTCCAAGGCTGTTTTTCACTCCAGTATTGGAATACCACGCTCAGCTGTTTCTTTCTGAGGTACACCTGCTTTTTGAGAGCCTGGACTTCAAATCTGCAGCTCTTCCTGTAGGTTAATTCATTTTTCGTGGCATTTTCATCAGCGCATAGTGTCCCGTGCGTACGGTCACGATTCAGAGATAACACCCCCAGCCAGCTACTGGAGTTTGCTTACACCCAGGACCCGTGAATCTGCCTTAAATAATTTAATTTTCACAAGTTTTCTTACATCTTCAGGAAGTGGCGTTGTTAACGTGGCCTGCTTTCCCCTACATGCCCCCAGATCTCTTTTGCTCCCTCATTTTTCCCCTTGCAGCCTTTCAGAGCCTCTGCGCGTCCAGGCCAGACAGAGGGTTTCATTGCGGCGCAGCTCTGCGGCAACAGCAAATGACGCCGTGCTGCGGAGGGTCTGCCTCCGCTTCCTCTGGCTGACCTTCCGATTTCAGTTTCCAGGGAGACTAAAAAACACACCGTAACGTTTCCCAGATACACAGGACACATTTTAAATTGTGGGTCCAATAAATAATTCTGTTTCGGTGCAGACTCTCTGGGAAGAGAGATTTCCTAAACTTTTCATTCTTCTTAAAGGAGCAGTTGGTTTGTGGCACCTGAAACTCTGCAAACAAAGTATTATTTTGGGGCTTGCATGAGCACTTCTGTCTGCTGCCAGAAGCTCTGTCTCCTCAGGCTTCCCCAGTCCCACCGATGCGGCTGGGACGTGCTGGCCATCCCTGTTTTCCTCCTTGTACTGCGATACGCTTGAAGCTGTGAGGTTATATCTCGTGAGAGCAGGGTGCAAGCCTTTTGTGATGTCCCTATTTCTGCAAAGTTACAACATTAAAATTCTCTAGGCCATCAGATAAGGTTTGGGGCTAATTATGACAAGTTTGGCTCAGGAGTATTGTTTTCCGTGTGTATGTAGAGTCCCTGATTCCTCCTCCAGTGTCCATGAAGGGAAAAGTACCATTTATATTGATAAAAGGCTTGATGTTCTTATCCAAAATCAGACACTCCTACTGCTTGGGCCTCCAGGACTGTCTCTGGTGTGATACAGCATGGGTTCTTCACAATGGAACAAGCAAATTTATTTGAATTTTTCTATGTTGCGCACATGTCCCAGTGTTTCTCTCCTTCGCTGAAATCTCAACTCTGCTGTGCAAAGTGCGGTCGTCGGTGGTAGAGAACCAGCTCCCAACCTCTGCACCTTTGCCACAGTCTCCGATGGGCGAAAAACTAGGCTAAGCCTCACGTAAGCTCTTCTTTTTTCTTTTTTTTTTTTTTTTTATGAATAGGACCAACAGGGAGTATGTAGCGGAGGATAAATATATAACCTACTTTACTTCCATCCGTGATACGAGGACCCTTAATTTATAACAGAAACGTGGGATTTATACCTGCTTTGTTTCCACCCGAGGGCTATAAATAAGATGAATAAATCATTACTTAAAGCAGTGGCCAGGCATTTGTAAATAGTCAGCACACCTTCTCGCAAAGCTAGTAATCTTGTAAGCCTGCAGTGTTATTTTGGAAGCGTGTTTCAGTTTGCATCACGCAGAATAGTGCTGCTGAGAGCAGGGAGCGTTGCACGGGGAAGTGTGGGAGGGCTGTGGCCGGGCAGGATTGCTGCCGCCGGTGCTCTGGGCATCGCACCGCAGGGAGCTGAAGATCACAGGTCGGTCATGGCACCGCAGTTTCTTTCGTGGTTTAGAAATTTAGGGAACAGCAAGGCACAGGCTTAACAGTTTTTTCCCGTTTCTCTCCGTATTTACTGATTTTGTCTTCAATATGTAAAACAACATATATACAAAATATTTTTTTATATATATCTAGGGGGTGGATCTTGAAGAACTAAATGCAGATTTAGGTGTTTGTTTTAAAGGAATGCTTAAACGTACCAATTTGCTCCCAGTGAGCCAAGGTTCGATGATGTAAGCGTTCCTTGCAAAAAGCTATGTGGGTATGTGAAACTCTTTCTAGTCTTGACAAAATTATCTGTGTGCTAAATCATGTCAGGGAGCTGTGGGAAACTCCAACTGGACCTGGAAGGAGATGAAGAGAGATTTCTCGTTTTCTCTGATGTTCTGAATGAATCAGTAAGTATTCAGGTTCTGAGCCCAGGTTTTTGGGACAAGTTCACTTTGAAATGGAGTAGAGCGCTCTACATTTGAAGATCTTCTGACCTTAGGCTTGATCAATCACTTTGCCATCTCACTTGTTACCTTAATACCACCCTTCTTTTCTTATGCTCAGTGTGTAGGTCATAAAGAAAGCAGTGTAAAGCTCCCACAGTAAGCCAGGGAGAGAGCAAGACTTTGTATTCCTTGCTCTGCTTTCCCTGTGGCTTTGTGCGGGATCTGATGCTGTGCTATTTATCAGCAAAATTTCCTGTTCTCTCTCTCGCTCCTGAAGCCCTTGTAACTTACCTGTGTTACCAGCAAGGTAGTTGCCATTCGTGGCCTGTTTGGCTACTTACCACTAGATTATTAGAGAATCAGTGGGCATCATCTGGCATCTGTCCCACTCTTTGAAGGCTAAAAACAAGACTGAAAATCGGAGTATGCTATGAATATTGTTAGTGTGTCCTTGGTAATAGTACTAATCCTTTGACTGTGACTGTATTTACAGAATATTTTTCTGAGCATTTTTTCTTAAAGCCGAGGAGCGGAACAGTTGAATAGCGATGTAGATAATAGCAGAGTTTCATTTTGGCATAACTTCAGAATGTAGCCCAGTTACCTTCACTGAGTACAGTCTTACCTCTGCAGATCACTGGTGTCCACTTGGCTTACTCTGATGACAGCTAGAAGGGTGCATAAATAATAGAGGAAAATAAATTGTAAATTTACATTATTATTTTGACAATAAATGAAATAGCCTGGAAATGTGGATGCCAATATAAAGTAGTATTGTTGAGAGTGCGGTGACCCTTCAGGGAACTCGGTTATTCAATGAGATTGAACATACTTTCTTGAAAAGCCAAAATGGGATATGACCAACTGAAAACTCATAAATTTAAATGAAACCTTTCCCTGTTGACTTATGGATAATTAGTAAGGTTTAATAAGGCTATTTCCTTTGAATGTTAATATTTTGAAATGTTTATTAAAAATCCCATAGAGACTTTGACAGCAGTATAGTCGTAAGCAGCCAGGGTAGAGGTGCGCAGTGGTCCTTGCCCATGATTTCACATACGCACCCGTGGTCTCCATGCTTTCATCATGCAGGAATGAATTTGGGGCATCGTTTCCATAACAATTAATCTCCGTCTGCTCGCTCTCTCTGTTACAGACATTGGAGGTGTGTCAGGTCTGTGAACCGTTGCTGTCCCGGCGATACATGATGAGCCTCAAACCACACAAACATCTGGGGTTGCAACTAAGGCTTCTTTTGATTCAGGTTCTTTCCCATTACAAATGTTTCCAAACATCTTGCAAAAACTGGTCCTAGAGTGGCACAAACATCTGAAGAGCCGTAAGCGTCTGTTTTTGTGACATGTTGTAGTTACTTTTTCTGGTCTTTTAGGTCCAGTGGGTAGAAAATAGGATAAGGAATCCAGAGACTTAACTTATTTTCTCAGTTATTAGGGTGCTTCTTGTAACCCCTCCCCTTTTGGCTCAGAATCCCATGGTCTGTCAAATGAAACAGAGCTATTTACCTAGTTTGAAGAAATAATTATTACCCTTAGGTTGATCCTTACAGATTCTATAGCAATGCAAATCAGTATTGTCTTTAAATGTATGGAAAATACCAGTTACAGGACCCTGTGGTCAAGCACAGACTGTGCCCAAAGGCCAGAGGTGGACTCTGTAAGAAAATTTCTGTTCCTGTTGATGGGATGTAAGGCTGGCGCAGAACAGTTTTATGCTAGTGTCTGCTTTTTCATTGTTTTATTTTTTCTTTCCTAATTTCTTCTGGATAGCAAAACCAGGGAGTCAGTGTTAGTATGCAAAAGACAGCGGAGCTTTAAATATGTTTGTCAAAAGTTGTCCCATGTTAGTTTTCCTGTCTGCAACAAACGTGACTGCCATTTCATAATTCATTAGAAGTGAGAGATGAACAGAATGAAGAAATATCTCCTCTCGAAGAGATTGCTGCCTGGCATAATAATATACATTTCTGTAGGCAAACTGAACCACCAGATACACTCTGAGGACCAGGATCTCTGTGGGGTCTTTTTCGTTTGTGTTTCTGTCAGGCAAAGGGAAATTTTTCTTTGAAACTTCCATCTCAGCAAGCTTGTGTCACATTATTTTACATTATTTGGGATCTGTATTTGCATTCATTTAGCTGCTCTAAGTGAAGGTGCAGCAGAGCATGCTCCGGTGGGGTACACGTGAGGCACCTGCAATGTTGATGCTCAGCTATGAAGTGAGAGAGGGTTGTGCAGTGTCTCCTGCTGCCTGTAGAAGTACTGCTTTCTGGCTTTGAAAAATCATCTGTGCTGGAAGAAAGTGTGCGAATAACGCATTGTTTTGCTAGGAAAATATAAAAAAAATCTAGGAGTGAGATGACTCTGTTTGAGTGAACCCAAGGGGAAATGTCTGCCCAGATTTTCCAGATTAAAGTAATAAAATAAAATTTTCTGAATCCTCAGCATTTTGTCTCAAGCAGAAGAGTTGCTTCAAAACTAACATTTGAAATATTTCCTATAGAAAGAAAGTAAACAGGTGGCTTTTATGAAATGGAACATAAAGCTGAGGAGGATTTTTTTTTCTTTTTTTGGTAACATCATAGAAAAGAGTGATTTGATTTGGGAAGAGAACAGTGGGTGCCTTGCAGATAGTGCCGAGAGCCCCTGTTCCCCAGTAAGATGAGCGGCATGAAGGAAGGCAAAAAAAAAGCACTGGGGCTGCCTTGTTGCCAGTTTGGGAGCAAGGATCAAATCCTCGTGAGGTTCTGAGGACGTAGCCAGGAGGAGCCACTCGGTGAGGACAAGTAGCTCATGCTTGGTGTGACGGAGGAGGAGAAAGTGCTGAGCGTGGCGCAAGGATCGGTGACTCCTGTAGCTGCGTGTTGGCCGGTGGCATTGGTAACGCTCGAGGAAAAGCTGTCACAGTCTGAGAAGGTATTTTAGCCATGTGGGTAGACAAATCTCTGATAGATGGTGGTCAGAAGGACGTGACAGGATTTAAATGTAGTCTCAGTATGAGAACTCAGAGACATCTAAGTCCAAGTTGATGCACAGGTGAGAGGTGTGAGTGACGGGGAGAGTGGAGAGGGCTTGGTAGGAAAACAAGATCTCGGCTTGCATACCAGCACACCAGCTGTCTCGTTTCCTAGCCCAAGCACGGCTGTTGCAGCTCACTCCTGGCTCGGATGGAAGGAGCTGCGAGCCCTTCTCCCTGCGTGCCTTCTGTGAGGACATCTGGTTTGAGTTCAAACCTGCACCTCCTCCAGCAGCACATCTCTTCTCATCGGGTAGCTAAGTTGAGCCTTCAGAGCAAACCCCACCATAAGAATCCTCCAGCTGCAGATGCCTCCACGGCAAAGGCTCGTCTGAGAATTTTTACATCTTGCAAGAACGATAGCAGATTCTGTGTAGGAAGGATCAGGGAAAGGAAAAATCTAGAAGTCCCAACTGGACTTGGCCACTTGGTAAAGATGCACAGGCGGTACCTTGTTTAATGCCCACAGTAATAAAGTCTGAGGAAAAATATTTTCCAGCAGGGAGGCGGGGTCAGGGAATGGCAAGGTGTTTACCTTTAAAACTTTTTTTTTTCAGTGAAGTAGAAATCCCAGTGAAATTTCTGTTCTAAAGGTCAAATTAGAAAGCTTTCATCCCCAGACTTGTAAACTATTTCTCAAATCAGTGACTCTAAAAATTATTCATTAGAACACCAGCTCTTAAACTAAAATTCTATTAAGCTCTGTATCTAAGGGGGTTTTATTCTGAACTGCACAGCCCACTGTGCAGTCTTGACACAACAGCAAGGACGTGGGCAGAAGAACTTAATCTTTGTGTATTTGTGAAAGGGATGACATAAAACCCTGCTTTTAAAAAGTCAGGCACAGGTTTTATAGAGACAGTGTTTAGAGATATTAGAGCCATAAATATCAGGAGGCAAATCTTGTCAAGTGTTTCGAGAGCAAAAAGCTTTAATGCTTTTGTGGGTGCTAGTCATCAGTTAAAGTGCTTTCAGCCTGCCTTCATGTAGACAGGCTATGATTTCTTCAAACCAGTGTCCTCTAAAATCTGAAATTGATTGAGATGCGCTAGAATCTCATCTTCAAGACTATTTTGTGGGCCAAATTAGCGTAGTTTATAGTCTACAGCCAATGAAGTCATATTATTCCATGGGCAGTGATGCAAATGACTTCTGTCTCCATCTGGTTGTGTATTTTGTCCAGGATATGAAAGTATGCTCTGTTGTATGTGGAGAGTTATGCAAATGTGATGAAGACAATTTGGAAGAGGGCGTGCACGCTGTCTCTTGGTAGAAGGTTCTTTATTCAATCTGAACTGGGAAGATTTGGCCAATCCTTCTGGTCAGTGTTTTTGTTCAAGAAGATGCCATTGCCAACCTATTCAGATACCCCTTGAGATAAGTCATGTGGTCTTTCATTAAAAAACAATCCCATTGACTTCAATTCAAGGACTGAATATGACCTTAAACATCATTCTCAATCTTAGATTGCTGGGATCAGCTTAAAATTAGAGAAGGAGTGTGAGAAGGCAAACCCAATTATGCTCCATAAATCTCTTTAAGTCATGCTTGAAAATTGACTTTAGCTGTCTTGGCTGTATCTGTGTACATAAGTGGATTGTGTGTTTCACGTATATGAAGAACTACCTGCCCTTTACCTATATCATTAATTTACTTCCTATCATATGGGTGCTTCAAAGTTCATTTAATATATGTAGTAAAGGTCAATTCTTATCAAATTCATTTTTAACTGTTTAAGTTTCTTGTATCCAAATTACAACCAAGCCTCAAGGGTGAAATACCAAACCGAAGAGCCTATGCAATTTATATGGGCTAAAAAATCCCTTTTTTAAAAATCCTGATCAAAGGATTTGTTGATAATCTAACTGAAGTATTAATAACCTAATTGAAGACATGTTTTTAGTACACTAACAATTATACTAAGGCTGGAGTGTATAGTATCCAGTTGCTGCCAATTCCCAGTAGTATACAGCTGCAATGGATATGTTTGCTACTGCTACTGTATTAATTGCTTTTCCTTCATTGCTTCCCGTCTCTGTTACATCTGAGTTTTACTATGTGTGTTTTATATCAGTTGTGTTCTTGCTCCTGGTTTGCTTTGTTCCAGCCAAACGCACATTTGCTCAGTCTTGGGTTGCGTTCCTTTGGTGTGCGGTGGAAGGGCTGCGCGTTGTGCTCAGAGCTTCGAGGCATCTGTTTCCATCCTGCGCCTGCACCAGCAGGGCCTCTGCAGTTATCTTGTGGTCGTGTTCTCAGGGTCCTGTGGTACAATCCCTTGGTTTTCCTCCAAGCACATACATCCTCCCTCAAGGTTCGTTGAATAGCTCACTCTGTAGGGATAATGATCCATCTGAAGATATAGACCGACATATAGACACAGGTATTATGCTTTGGTAGCTACTTGCTGTTAACATCGACTCAGTAGAGGAATATCACTGATGTGTTATCAGATTTGTTTTACAGAAGTCTCTAGAGATAGTCTTTAAGTAAAATACAGCAGCATAAAAGCCACTAACGTTTTTTTTTTCTCTAAGCCTGAGTGTTAGTCGTGTTTTCTTTTGGAATTTAAAATCCAGTGATGTATAAAGAAGTGATTGATGTGTGTATGTTTTTGTTAGAATATAGTAAAAGGAGAAATAGTTTCATATCAGTTAAGAATAATACATAAAAATAGCATTGACAGTGCTTTTCTAATCATTAGAAAAAACCCTTGAATGTAATGACAAAGGGTTCACCAGTGGTGTAGGAGTTTTTGACAGTATGCCATTCAAGGCAATGTACAGCAGTGCTTCCTTCTACATGATACAGTCACATAAATTGGCTTTCTAAAAGACATGCAGACACCTGTCAGCATCCATTTGAATCGTTTATTATTCATGTAATTTTCTGTAATATTTTTGGGTTTGTTTAATAGTTCTAAAATAGCCCTCTTACATAGAGAATTCTTTATTGATTTCAGAACCAGCATAATTACGAAAGCATTTTTGATTCTAAAAATATGCTACGCATTAAAAAAACAGCAAAACATGGAAACCCTCCGCTGGCAAACAAAGGAAGGCAAAACAGAGCTTAGCTCTCGTGGAAAATAAGTCTGCTTGGCTAGTGGGCTTAACGATAGAACAATCAGCAGAGCTGCAAATGAGAAGATATAAATACAAAAAGCAGAGGTCAAATATTACACTGCCCCCGCCAGCGGGAACTTGTGGGAAAGTGAGCTGATCTGGCCTTGCTTGCTTGCTTGTGCTTCAGTGAAATCTGTGACATATTTCTTCTAAAGAGCAAACCTCGATTTCCAGGACTTATCTAGTGGTTGCTTAGAAAAAGGATTATCATATTTCATAAATAAAATACAGACCCAAGTAGGTCCTAATAAAGGATAAAAGGCTACAGCTTGGTGTTATGCTTATAATTGAATCTTCTTTGCTATAAAGACTGATTTTTGTACATAAAACTTTGGGAAATTTTTCATTACTGTAGCCAAAGTTGGATAATTGTAACTGTGAAAAGCCATATGTTTTTGATTAAAATTTCCGTATGCCATTCACTGAGACAAACTACCCAGTCTTAAGGGGCTTTGGATCATTTCAGACTGCTTAAGCTTCTATTAAACCACATTTGAGGTTTTGGAAGGAGGGCATTCAATGCAGTACCCTGCCCAAACTGAAAAGCCAGTGGGGTTGACAGCTGCTGCTGGCACCTGCTGGACTTGGGAGCGTTTTAGAGGAAGAAGGATCTGTATCAGACTGGCATCACGTGCCAGTACCTGCGTAAGTTGTAGCACGAAGTGCTAAGGCAGAGTTTTAATGGAGGCTACAGAAAAATCTAGTAATGCAAGAAAAGACATTCAAGTTCATATTAAAGGGTGGGTGTTAGTGTGCACATGCTAACAGCGTATTGCACTCTAGCGCATTTCAGCGCCAGATGTGAAGTTTTTGTTCAAATATTGGCTAATTAGATCTCATTTGAGAGACACAGTTGAAGTACTCATCATTAGAGATGTGCAAACTTTGTCACAGAGAACTTAAGTGACTTTCCCAAAGTCACGCAGTCACTAGTACAATGGTGTCAGTGGTACAAATCAGTGTATTTTTCACAGGTTAAATACAAACAGCTTTATATTCACATGGGTTTGTTAAGTCTGATTTAGAATTGGTACTGTGGAGATGAAGTTTTAATGGTATCCTCACTCTTCATTAAATAAGGTCTGAGTAACAGTGTTAATCACGATAACCTGTCTGCATTCCTGTTATACCTCTGTGTTATATTCTCCTCTTTGCACTAAAAACGTTACTAATCGTGTTCTCATGTGATGCTTGAGTTACTGGAGCTTCTACAGTATTTTTCTGTTTTCAGTGGCGTCATTGGTTTAGTACTGCGTGCTCCTCATAAGCTTTGGCAGAACATTGGCCTCCAGAGCTGGAAAGCATTAATAGTTTCTTCCTCAGTGGTTTCTCTTAATCGATTTTGACAATAGCTTTCTAAATAGAGAATGTCCAAGTTAAATAGGGCAAAAACTAGTATGCAAGTGTATTCTTTTCCTAACAGTCATACAAATATCTGATCATGATTATTTGAAGTCACGCATTTAAATTTAAAGCTTAATATGTGGCTTACTCATTGGTGCAAGTGACCTAGAATTGCCCATGCAGACACACGCTGCTTTGATTAGTTAGGGTAAGTTTACACCCTTCTTGCATCTGCTATCCTTTTTTGGTCCTGTGAACAAAAGCAGTGACTTTTTCGTGGTCACATACTGCCCAGTGCCACAAATCCCCGAGCTGTTGGACGGATATACTTTCTCCAGAAGTGCATGCGGAGATGCTGGCTCTGTCAAGAAGCAGTTTCTATTCGTGTAAGCAGTCCTCAATTCCGGTCATGTTTTGTTTGTTTCGTGTATAAATATCTTCATTGAAATTAGAGCTCCTTTCTCTTTTGATCTGTGCAATGATAGATCACTGTAATTGAAGCAATTCACACCCTAAAATCTTTAATTAAGTCACAAAGACGCCTACATGCTGAAACTTAATGAACTTACCACTTCCAGGCGTTGTTTTGCTTCCTCTTGTTGTGTCCGTTCTATTTACCAGCGCTCATTGCATTATGTCTAACATTTAACTGCAGAATCCGTGAATGACGGGGTCCTTTGTTTCTATTATAAGGTATTTAGTACCCCATAGGGTACTTAATAATTAATCAAGTTGTGATTATTTTCTGTTTTCTTACATACTGTTTTGCCAGGTCCCAGGAAGCAAAGCTCTGGGACTCTCAGGCTGTTAGTGGTCATCAGGCCACCAGAGTGTCACACTGGCTTCCAGACCTCCTCCTCCTTCCCAGTATTCCATGCCGCTGAAGGCTAGATGGTGCAGTGCCCTGTGATGTGGCCAGCAGGTCGAGGGAGGTTCTCCTTCCCCTCTACACTGCCCTAGTGAGGCC
>Ga0181612_140844_pt1 | contig 10873 bp, 13 predicted proteins | sample HoacroProtozoa21_FD_119630 | JGI IMG/M metagenome (GOLD analysis project Ga0181612, IMG submission 119630) | Hoatzin crop microbial communities from Cojedes, Venezuel. Combined Assembly of Gp0051906, Gp0051904, Gp0051908 | reverse complement strand
TTTGGGATAGTGTTTGGATAGTGTGGTGTGTGGTGAATTGACAGTTGTTGGGTTGGGTTTTGTTAAGTTTTTGACTGGGAGAGGTTTGAGTGTTGTGTTTCTTGTGTTTTTTTTTCGTTTTTTTAGTTGTTTCTCTTCCAAAATAGCGATGGCCAAGGCTCTGCAGCCCTCTTAAGAGGACGTGCCCTGCTCTGGGACCCTGAGGTGCTCTGTACCCAGGCTAACACCCCATCGAGCGCAGGGGTGGGCCATACAGTGTTGAATGGAAAAGCAGAGGTGGAAATAACAGCTCTGCTTTAGGAAGTGGGACAACTCCCACCCATAGATGCCTTTTAACCCTTTGGAGAACTGCTTGAACCTTGATTAAAGGTGCTAAGGGCAAACAGCACAGAAGCACATCTCCGAGGTTAGCCAGGGCAGGAAGCTCCCGACTACTGGGTAGGGAGCACAAGGACATTTCCATGGTACGATCCATAGCACTTGCTCAAAGTCTCAGATGCGTTAAGTCCTTCATAGAGCAGTCATTACTTTTCTCCAGCCAACCCACACAGCATGAAGCTACTTTGGCTTGCTCCCCTGCAAAAATCACAGAAGAGCTCTAGTAAGCAGTGCTGGGGCACAGAAATCATTGCACTTACTCGGTGTAATTGAAATTAAAGGGACAAAAAGGTTTTCTAGAGAAGCATCATGGGAGGCTGGATGCAAAGAGGCAGGAGGCTTCAGCTCGTAGCCTAGGTTGGAGAATGAAGTATCTGCCATTGAGCTATTTGGAAGATCTGGAAAGGGCAATTTCATTGGTGATAATTCCCTGGAAAGAAAAGCATGTAGAAAGCTTATATTAACTGGGGAGACTCCTTGGTGTATACCACCTTCTGCTGTGTCCATTTCGTGTTCCCAATCCCTCCTCACTTTTTGTATAAAGAAAGAACAAGCTTACACTCTCTGAGTTCTTAAGAAATTCAAAAACTGTCTCTATTTTATATGGAAGAAGCTGCTGTTTCAGCATTCATTAAGGCAGACCTTGATTTCTGTTACTAACACAAAACCACCCCAGGGCTTTGGAAGTCTCCTCTCCCCACGCACAGACTCTCTGGAGCTCTAGCTAGTGAGACTAAAGATGTAGCTCAAAACAATGCAAGAAGCTGGGAATCTCCAGTAAAACTGTATTATTATTAAAATTGTATTATGGCAGACTGGATAAGCGTATCGTAATGGTCACCTGCTCTGAAGATCTGTGGATGATTGATTTGGTTCACGAACTGTTGGGCTTCCACCAAATGCTGGCAACTACTTTGTCACAGCCTGAAGAAAGCTGGGCAAAGTATTTTTGGAGTCGCAGGTTATTATAAAAAGACCTGACTGTAAGGTTTTTGTTCCTTTAGCTCAAGATCACCTTGTTACTCAGCCATGGTATTTGTCTCTCTCAGTTTCTGACCCTTGGAAGGTCCTGCTGTGCAATTACACAAAGTGCAATTAACAGGTGCATAACTGCTGCCTGAGAGGCGAGGCGCGGACGGATAGCTCGCCATCACTAACCAGGCGTAGCTGAAAGGTTTTCCTGAGCCTCACTGCTGTAAAACAGTATTCCTCATCTCCAAAGTCAGACTGTACCATGCAGAGTTTGCTTACAAGGATAATGTCTTGGTCCTGGATGGTGGAGAGAGCTGATCAACCAGGCCCTGAAATTCATTCTTCTCTGAACAGCCGCCTTCCCAGCTCTCCTGCAGTCCCAGCGTTTGGACAGCACTTACGATTTCACTATACCCGTTGTGTGCAGCAGTCTGAAAAATAAGATGCTTCTGGTTCATGCTGTAGAACATCACCAAAAATCAGACCTGTTCCACTGAAAAGAACCTTGTTTTTAATAACCTGCTTAAAACAGAAATAAATATGACTAATGTGGTTGCAGACTGCAACTGAGAAATTCACTACAGAGCAGGAGGATTACAGTTTCCCTTCAGAACAGAGCGGTGTAAAAAAGGGCTGCCAGAGAAAGCTAAATCAAGAATCATGTCTGATTTTTGCGCTGTGTACTTTATGGACTGAAGTGTCTGAGGATCACTCACCTCTGTGAAGCCAAAATCAGGTGGTGGTTTCTGTACAACAGGAGAGTCACTGAGACCTAAGAAAGATGCCAGAATGCCACAGATCAGTTACAGAAAACAAGAGTTTTCCATAGGTTCTTTCTTTGCTGTCTAACAGCAGTTTCACTACCGTCTAACACCATTAAAGAAACTACATTCTTGAAAACCTATGACACTGGCTGAAAGGGTCTGCTTTCTCTTAGGACCAACATTAGAGTCAGAGGTCTCCTATCTTTCTGTAACACCACGAACCCTAGTAACAAGGACGACGCTGTACTGAATTGCACACACAAACCTGGTGAATTCAGCTCCTCATCGAGCAGACAGGCCGAGGTTGTGCTGCTGTGCCGGGAGGCGGTGGCTATGCTGGCAAACTGGTCTGTAGGCGACCGGGACGTCGCCTCCAGTTCGGAGAAGTCAATCAGTGTATAGCTCTTCATGCGCCTCGGGGCTGTCCGGAGTGCTTTGGAAACAGCAGGAGGAGTTAAAGAGGAACCTGAGAGGAGCAGTGTGTGCGTGGGTGCAGGCATGCCCGAAAGGACTCACGGGCGAAGAACTTCAGGAATATTCTATCAACCATATGTAAAGGAAAGCAATGGTCGCACAGTAGTTTTCCTGTCTTATAGGATTTTCTCCACATTTATCCCCCGAGGAGCGCTTCCCCTCCACACTCCACGCATACGTGACATGTGGGAGCAGAGCTGCTGTGGAAGGCTGCAGGGTGCTCGTTACCTGGTGTGTCAGCAGCGCTGGTGGCTGCACCTCCTCCTCCACCGTTTTCATGGCTGGCTACAACCTGCTTGTACTGTCCGAGTGCCTGGGTGAGCTTGTCATTGGCCTGCAGGATCTCAGCTGGAACACCAGAGAAGAAACCAAATATTAATGTTCTAACAGGAGGGTCAGTTCCACAGCACTCCCCAAACTGCTTATGAGAAAGGGACAGTGCATCTGAGGACCTGCCTGGAGCAAAGGCTCGTGGGGTGATCTGCCTTAAGCTCCTGACTAGTTTTTAATTCCATTTTCTGAAGTGCAGCATTCTGCACATACATCTGCTGATTTCAGGCCTCTCTCATTTATCAAGATCCCTCTGAAATCTCATCCTACCCCCAAAGCACTTGCAGTTCCTGCCATCTCTTGTGCACTTTGTTGTTCTCGACAGGTTTTCCAGATGTACTTGAGTCTATAATCCAGCACTCCCCAGCTGAAGAACCCTGCCACTCAGGTACGAATGAAATGTTTGAGGCACAGCTGAGCTCTTGTGGTTGCTGTTTAAGATGTCTGTTCAGCGAGGCATCACTTCAGTCAGGTTTTCAAGGCATATGGACAAGACTGTGAAATGCAATCCTCTGGGAAGGGCTAAATTTCACAACTCTGGAATTCAAAGATTCTGCTCATATGACCCTCCTCAGTATACTACTTAAGAAATTTTAAAAAGTATTCTTCCTTCTGTGTCAATTGACAGGGAGAGCGTCAGTCTCCGTAGAGACAAGACCTCAAAAGCCTTCAGTCCTCTGAATATCAGAACTCCAAAAACTCTGAAAACCACCTTGGCTGGAAGAAACTGGAGTCACTGTTCAATCTGGGGCTCCGAGTGCAAATGAATAGCTTCCTTGAGAGGAGTGGGAGGACACTCGTGCCGCTTCCCCTGGACATGGTTTAAAGGTGAAAGTGGAAGGGTTTGCCAGAAGGGCGGCAAGTGCCTAAGCGTTCCCCTCCGCAGAGGAAGGGCATACCCCACGTGTCAAAGGAAAGGCAGACAAACTTCACCGCAAAGAAATCCAAGGACAGCCTTGGCTCTTACCTAGAGCCTCATCGTCATCAACTGTCTCACTGGCAAGGCGGAAGAGCAGCGGCCTGAGCTTCTCGCAGCGTTGAAACAGAGCCTGTGGAAGGGAACGTTTCACGTCACTGAATCCCAGACACTCGCACACTGCTCTGTCCCCGTGACCACCTGCAAGCGAAGCTGCCTCTCGACAAGGAAGATGCCCTTTCTGCCCAGGTCCAAAGGCTATCAGTGCTGCATGTTGCTGCACTCTTAAAAATCCTCAGTGGCCTGGAAGTACAGCCACTGGAACAAGGAGGTATCTCCTCAGCAGCCACATCCTCTCCATGCATACAGATGTAAGATGGATCAGTGTACAATTACTCAATTTAAAAGAAAAAGTACCAGGAGTGACCAGATGAATTACAGTAGTCAGAGAAAACTATTCACGACCATCAGTTGCAACTACCATCAAAGAATGCAGAGCCCCTTACGGCTCTCTTCTCAGTGTTTCAGGCAGTGAGGAGGCATGGAGACAGCCAATTCTCCAGCCTGAAAGTAGAGTCTCTTCCATCTACAGCAGCAGCCCTCCCCAAAGGGACCTAACTCCAAACTCTGCTGTCACACATAGCCACAGGAGAGGTTCTTAACTACAAAAATTCAGCTGTCTAACATTTTTTTTTAACTTGAGAGTCTGGTAGGCGTCCTAGTGGAGTTTCAGGTATTTGGAGGCCATAAAGCTATTCTGACAGTCCTGTTAGTGACACCAAATTTTTCCTCATTCCCCGATACTTACGAGCAGCAGCAGCAGACCAGTGAGCTCTGGGCAGAAAAAGGGGAATCACAGAAACCACAGTACAAGCTGCACAGCCCACAGCTTTGAGCTGTTCTGGTCAGATCTCATGACATGCACCTGACCATGCCCGGGCACACGGGGAGTCCCGTGTGTTCCACCACTGCTGGAGGAAGAACCATTTCCCCATGAGGCACCACAAGAAGGGCAGTTAACCTGGGCAGAAACGCAAACCAGCACGGCAGGAGACGGTTCCGTTCCATTCTGTTACACTGACAGGAGGGACCGTTCTCCGCCAAATAAGCTGGAAACACACATGTAACGCTCTTTCCCTCACACAAGCTGAGCGCACAGTGCTGCCCTTTGAATCCCGTTGTCGTGGGCCCTCCCAGCCATCGCCAGACAGAAGAACCTCTTATGCAGGAAAAAGAGCGTTTACCTGTAGGGTCTCATGGTCAGATGTGGATAGTTCTTGTCTCTTGTAGTTTTCCAGTAATTCATCCATACGTTTAACATTCTCGGAAACCTCGCTGATGGTATGCACTCTTCTGGACACCTTAGCCGACTTTTCTTGTTCCTTCGATGAGAAATTAAATAAAAAGTAGATTATGATGTGGTTAATAGAGCCAGTGCACGTGCTTGGCTGGGTCACTCTGGATCAGACTTGCTGGGGACATGTTTCCTGCTAGTATCTTGCTGCAGGTCGAGGAGGAGCGAGGCAGCGCGGGTAAGGGCTCTCCCTCCAGCAGCTCCACTACCAGTGCTGCACCACACCTCACTGCCAAGGGCGAAGACAGAAACCTCCTGGCCAGGGCGCTGCTGCCGAGGGTATTTATTGCATCACTGGCATGAGCAAGGCTTCAAAATTAGAGTTGGGAGTTGGTAGCTTCTGCCATGCAGAAGGACACTCTCAAAACAACTCCAGGGATTTTGTTAAACCAGACCAAATCTCCTATTTATGCAGAGAAGTGGGGTGCTCCTTCAGATGGGAAATGAAAACAGACACATCAGGCGTGCACACACACGCTGCGTGCAGAGAAGAGGCAGTGCTGCACAGACGTGGCTTTTTTCCACCCGGGAACTGAGTTTCTTTTCAGAAACTTTCTATCACTAGTGCAGGATTCCACTGACGTGGAAGTGTCCCGCCACACAGGCTCCTGGGTATACATACTCCCTCTTCCTGGCAATGGCATATTTCAGGGAAACGAAACCAAACCGTCCCGCACAGTAACTTTGGAATAACAAATACGGAAAACCGTCCCTCCTCTGGGGCAGCATTAGGGAGATCGGGTATAGGGGGCCCACTGTCAAAAGCTGAATTGCCAGGTCCCCTCCCACCGTCCCCCGCTGCAAACACAGCTCCTGAGCCAAGGAGCTGCCAGCTCTCGCCAGTGCCCACCTCTTTAATCATGCTCTTGATCAGACGGTTGGCAGCCTGCAGGTCCTCAGAGTGGTTGCTCTTTAAAAGCCTCGCTAGGAGCTGTTGAGGGGAGAGCACTGGTCAGCAGCGAGCAGCAGCCTCTAGGCACTACACTACTGGCAGACATCGCGTAAGAGCAGCTCTTGAGACACCCCCACTGTCGTAACAGCTTCTATAATCCTGGAAATAAGTGTGCTCGTGGCCCATAATCTAACCCAGATTATACTGCTGCCTCTTACAGCTGCCTGCACACACTGTCTGGCTGTTCAGGAACAGGAACTCTGGCTCTGCAGAACTTCTGTAGGACCTGGAGAAACCCTCCCTTGGGAAATTTTAATAGAAACAGATGCATTTCTGTAAAAGAGTTTCACTTTTTACTAAGCAAAATTTTCTGACAAAGCATCACAGAATTCTCCAGCTGTTGTACAGCAAGAGGGATTGGCATTATCCTGAGGACAATCTGAAACAGCAAACGCCCCAAAATATGCCTGAGCCTGTTTTCTCATCAGTACAAGTCAGAGGGGGGGGTAGGCATGAAAACCCAAAGGTTTACCTTGGATTTCTCTTCATCGGTGTCAAAAATAGAATTCTGAGGTCTCGGAGAAGGAGGAGGTAAAATTTTGTCTTCTGGAACTTTGGGGTCTTCTTTTACAATCCCTGGAAAGGATAACCGTGTTGGTTCAGTGATACCTGAGCTGTTAAAACACCAACGTTCAACAGCGCATTGGATTTTGCACCTAGTTCCTTCACTCCTCCCCAGAACTTTACAGAAGGAGATGGACAGGCAGGGAGCTGCCTTAGCACACCCCCAGACAACACACTTCCCCTTCTCCCTTGAATTAAGCACAGGCCAAGTGAGATTTTCAGGGTGGAAAATAAAATTCGGATGCGCTGAGCTGCCTCTGGGCGAGTTGCTCAAATCCCCCAGGAGCAAGAGCCTGGGCGCACACCAGCACCGCCCTCCGAGCACCCAGGGGTGCCTCAGTCAGCACGGCCATCAGGCGCAGGCACCACACGCCCAGCCGAGTACCGACGGAGCCCTTCTTGGCTGCAGCAATGCTGTGGACATCTCCCCTCCTGCCCCTCTGTCCCGTGCTCACAGCAGGCGTCGGATGGGCAGCGCTGCCCCAGCACCCCGGCTCAGCACCGCGCCGGTGCCGCAGCAACCGCCCAGCCCGCAGCACCCGCTGCACCAAGCAAGGGCAGTGCTGGCGGGGAAGCTTTCCACAGCAGGACTTGGGGGAAGCTCACCGTGCCATTTGATGCTCCAAGGTGCACCAAGCAAGCCTGGTGGGAAGCATCTAAACGAATTCCCCTGGATTTCCACAGAAAGCATTACGGTACTTTCTTAGTCAAGCTGTGAAACTTACTGCCTGGGATATCAAGATGGGATTGGACAAATTTCTGGGTTACAGTACCACTAAGGACTATTAAATGTGATGGAATGGATGAGAAATGTGGCTCAGGATGTCTCTGAACCCATTCCTTATAATCCAGGGAGAGTATTCCAGGGTAGAGACCGCTCTGAGTCTGTCCTGTCCCTTTTCCCGGCACAGGAGCGGTGAGCACTGTGTGAGCAGAGGCCATCAGGCCCACCTGCCCTCTGACCAGTAAGGCTGTTCTTTCACAAATCTCTTTAAACAGTTACATTCATCCTTAAGTACCCAAACAGCCTTGGAAGTGTGGCTTTTGTCCTTTTTTCCTTACACACAACATTCTGCGAAAAAAAGCTGTGTCACAAATTATAAAGGGCAGATATCTGTGGTCTGAAACCATGTGACTCAGAAGGCTAAAAAGGAAACTGAAATAACAGAACTGAACCTTGTTTCTTCAGCATCTGATAAGCGTCCCGGATTTTAACTGCCTGAGGAAACCAGACTGTCCAACTGAATATTACTTCTGTGACTCTTGACTTGACTTTTTCTGAAGACCAGGTTCCATAGTACTGAAAACAAAAAAGTAAAGTAAGACAAAAAGGATTAAAACCAAAGAAATCGTGCCAGATATGGCATATGGGTCTAGCCCCAAGCCATTTGGTTGCAGAGACCAAGCAGCAAATGGATCCCTAACACTTTATTCAGTGTTGTCAACTGGTGCAGGAAACCGACTGTATAGCTGTGGCTGTAAATACAAGAATGCTATGAAGTGTATGGTAATTGCATAAATATTGCATGACAATCAAATGTAAACCATTTGAAAACTTCTCTGATCAGTTCTGGAATCTGAAACAAAAAGCAGGCTGTTTTATTCTAATGAAACAGTTCTGTGCTTGACTTCAAACACTTCCCTTAACTGCCCGCAAATGGCACCCCCGGCCTCAGCCAGACCTGGACAAATGAAAACCCAACAAAATGAGAAACAAAAGTTATTGTCGTTTTTCAGCATCTGGATGTTTTCTCTCATTATTGCCTAAAAGCACTCACTTTAATGTATTATAAGAACATCAGAAAGAATGATAAAAGCCACAGACAACCCTCCAAAACACTGGGCATTTTAAACTCACTAAATGATACCTGCTCTGTCAGAACGGCAAACAAAACTCGCTGCAGCGATATATTCTTTAAACTGAAATACCTTTACCAAGCCTGGGGCTGAGAGAAGAGCTTTTGCTGTTCGGTTTAACATTTCTCTGAAACCAGCTTTTTGCACCTCTGCCGCTGAGATGATGTAATGGAAAACGAAGGCCACACCAGCAGTGAGTGTGTGCAGGACCCACGGCAAAGGGGAACCGACCGCGGAGCTGCTGAGAAGGGTGTTTAAGAAAGTGCCAGGCCTGCTGTCTGACGCAGAGAGGAGCAAGGCGCAGAGACCACGCAGTCTCTGACCAGACAGGTCTCCGCCTTTCATCACGAGAGGCCGTGGGACCCAGCGCATCGCCTCTGAACCCACAGCTCGCTCAGCTTCTCAGACTAAACTCCTCGCTCCCAGTGGCTGCTTCTCTTCTCAGGAGGCAGCAACGGCACTCAGAAGCAAAGTGCTCCACAGCAGGGAGCAGGAATGAACATCCTGAGTGACTATATTGTGAGCCAGGGCAGCGCAGCAGCAGGAAGGGACGTTGCAGCTTCCCCATTTGTGGAGCTGATCCCTTCCAGCCTTGCCCTGCCTCAGGGTGCTGCTGCCGGGGTGCTGTGAGCCCTCTGCCCGGCTGCCGGGACATCCTCAGCAGGACCCGAAGGGCTGCAGAACGGCAGCTGGCAGGCGATCGTCCTCAGCAGGACCCCGAAGGGCTGCAGAGCGATGGCTGCCAGGCAATGGTGGGGCGAGAGCTGCACAAGGGCTTCCGGATTCCAGTCCCCCCTGCCGCTTCCTAAGCTGATCCTGCCCCAAGAACAGGACCCAAACCCAGGCTAAGCCTTGCCAGGAGAAGGCAAGAAGGAGAGCAGCCTGAGCACACGGGCTTGAGGACAGAGCGTAAGAAACCATGGGAGAGGCTCCGGGCAGCTCCTGGCATCTCCGTCCTCTGCCACTTCCCCAACCAAAGCCCTGTAAATCACCGAGAGGCAAAAGGGCCACGGGCTGGGGGCCACAGGAACAGTTTCAGGCTCTTCCAGAGCTCCTGGCTCTCCTAGCAGAGTTGGGAGAAATCACACAGAAAAAGCCTTTGACAGAAAGAGCCCCTGGCTTACAACTTTTACGGGGGGATTCACATCCAGTTCTTGTGCTTGGAGGCACAGAACAAATTCTGCTCTACATTTATGTGAGATTAATTCTAAGTTTTCATATCTGGTGAGAAATAAACAGTGTGTCCCACCTGCAACGCCCAGCATAACCATGACCACCTACCTTTGGGGAAAGCACTTTAATCAGCTCATTCAGAAACCTGAACTTTGCTATTTCGTTGTGAAATCTTTCGCCACAGTTATTCACACAGGTCTCTAGCACCTGCAGAAAACAAAACAGTACCAGACAGAAACGGTACACACAGGTCTTGGGGAATTTTTAAAAACTTTGCCATTATAATACTAAATCTAAGAACTTTCTGGCACTGCATTCACTAATACAAGACACCAAGGAAGTTGTGCAGCAAGAATATGTATTTCTCCTTCATCCAACCTTCTTAAGCAGCATCTTTATGACTGTCTGCTCTGTTCTACCCATCCCTAATGACTTTCGGGCCACTGGCCCTGTGGTGGGACCGCAGGCCAAGCAGCAAGAGCTGCAGACCGCTGAAACATCTCAGCAGGATGACATGGGAAGGAACAACCACAGTTACTCCCTCCCTTACACCCTGGTTTCTGTATTCCCTGTGCAATGAAAAGTCAAAAGGGAGAGACACGTAAGAGAAAAAGAAAGGGAGAGACATGTAAGAGAAAGAGAGAGCTACGCTGTTTCTACCCCCCAGACTCTATTTCCAAGTTACTGCTGCCTCTCTTTGCAGGCAGATGAAAGCACTTACTGTGAGAGCATGGAGGGCTTCCAGCTCCTGAGGCGACTGTATTTTATGGGCCAGCAGCCTCAGCGCAAGCGATGGGCTGGGGAGTAACAGAAGCAAGTCAGACAGAGCACAGATTCCCACAGAAAACAAATGCTGCTAATTTTGCCCTGCAGAGAAGAGCTGTGAACTGCCACGCTCAGAGCCTGCGGCGTCGCCCCCCTCGCGCTGGCAGAGGCTGGCCTGGGGTACGCGCACCATTAAGGGGTGAGAGACGAACCGAAGCAGTTGTGCGACCCCAGCGCTGTCCTCCAGCCGTGCCCAGGGGCTGTCCCCTCGGAGGGGCCGGCGGGGACAGGCTGCAGCTTGCCCTGGGCGAGCGCAGGGGGGGGGAGCGGGGTCTCTGCAGCCACAGGGGCGTTGAAGCCCAGCCCGCGACAGC
>Ga0181612_137673_pt1 | contig 10873 bp, 8 predicted proteins | sample HoacroProtozoa21_FD_119630 | JGI IMG/M metagenome (GOLD analysis project Ga0181612, IMG submission 119630) | Hoatzin crop microbial communities from Cojedes, Venezuel. Combined Assembly of Gp0051906, Gp0051904, Gp0051908 | reverse complement strand
AGTCTCCTTCTCTGGAGATATTCAAGACCCGCCTGGACAAGATCCTGTGCAGCCTGCTGTAGGTGACCCTGCTTGGGCAGGAGGGTTGGACTAGATGACCCACAGAGGTCCCTTCCAACCCCTATTATTCTGTGATTCTGTGATTCTGTTATTCTGTGATTCTGTTCAGCCCAATCCACGGCAGCTCGGTGCCCCTGCCTCCACCCGTACCCGGGGTGTGCTGCACTGTACTGATCCCTTTCACTGCTGTACTTCACAAGCATAATTATCCTGCACGTAAATGCAAATGCACAGCGACGCTGTACCCTGGCTTCATTCTGAAAAACACAAGAACAGACTCCTGCAAAAATACACCAGCTGCTCTCATCTTTTTTAATGGCCTAAAGGAAGCGTGCGATGGCTGCTAGTACACGCTGTCGGGACCCCAGGCTTTTCGCAACAGAACGGCACAAAGCTGCAAAATATGCCAAAGGGAATCCTGAAAATTGTGCCCAGCAAGGAGAGCTCCTACTCAACTAAGCAGGAAAATCTGTAACAACCAGAGCTTCACGATCCTGCATGTGCTCTTCCTCTTTTTGCTAGACATATTTGATATAAAAAAATTCCTCCTCTCTCTGTTTCCCACCTCAAGTCACTTTTAGTAGTGGATAAAGCATGGAAGATAGAGTAAGGCAAAGCCATTAAATCCTACTGCAACTGCTCTCAGGGACAAAAGACAGGATTTGAAATTCAAACAATTTCTGCGAACTGTGACAGAAGTAACGGTGGGTTTCATGGTACCATGAGGGGAAGATCATACAAAATCCCACCATACGTGGTACCGATGCTTCTCACGTAACCAGCGCTGCAATGGTTTTGATTTGTTCTGACGAGGACACCGTGGACACAGTTCCATCCCTGGAAACAACCCAGCAGGCCTCAGCAGCATTTTTCTGTGTCCTGGCCTGGTGCAGCTCCTTGGTGTTTCTCAAACACCACAGAGACCTGAGCGACGGCGTGAGCGACGGCGTGAGCGACGGCATCCTGCAGCACGCTCTGGGCACAGCGGCACGGGCTGGCATGAGCTCTCGCCTTACACGGGGCACCTCACAGGACAACATGAGGCTGAGGAACAGCCGTGGGGGATCTACAGCTGTGCTGGCTGCGAAGTATTTCGTGGTCCAGTAAAGGCAGATGCCAAAATAAGCCTCTTCGACAAGCATCATGGGTCACAGCAGGCATGTATTTTGAGAGGTATTAAATATTTCTCATATTTTCAAAGTCACAGGTGGAGCGGAACACTCAAAACACTGCCCACTGAATACATATAAGTGGCCCAAATTATTACTAGTGGATTTCCAGACACAGGAGGGATGGTGACCTGCCAGGCCCAATGCCAAACGTGTCTGTGTCATGTCAAACAGCTGCAGGTGACACCACACTCATCCAGCTTCACATCAGCTCTTCTCGTTTTACTCCATGAAAAAACAACTGAATTCTGAGAGAGCTAGGGCATGCTGCGTGGGAATCAGGGGCAGCCCACTTCAGCAGAGCCAGGAGGCTGAAGAAGCCCCCGGGCTGAGCCACATGAACCTTCATCAGGGAAGTTATTCGTTATTTTGGGCCCTTTGTTGTAACTAAAGAAAGGGTTACTACTTAAGTCTGACACAAAATTTAAAATGAAGTCAGGATAATGAGAACAGAAGCTGTATAAAGGCTCACAGTTCTGCCTTGGCACTACAACAACTGAGAACATTATGACTTGAGCTCTGAGAAAAACAAGGGAAACTAAGATGTCTGGAACAACCACGGGAAGTGTGCTTCAGGATCAGGGTGTATTGCTTTACCTAGCTTCCATCAGACACCCAGTGGTATCTCATTGAAACCTGCTGTAGTGACAACAGTGTCACAAAATTTAAGTCAGAAACATTTTCTGGCTCTTGCTTAGGAAAAAGAAGCTTATGCTATATCAACTGTTAGAAGCACGTTATGTCACACTTCAACCAACCTCTTCTCGGTCCACCTCCTCGCCATCAACATTTAGCTCCGACAGATCCGCCGCAAGCTTCCCATCCACTTCACCCAGCCACACGTCCTCGCTCTCTTCGCTTCTCCACTTTGTGACATTGAACTCCGCCCTGCCGGGCAGCGGGCTCGCGAGGCGGGCTATGGGGGGGACGGGTCTGGCCCCGTTCAGGCCCCTGCGGGAGGCTGGGTGTCGCACCAGGGTGGGCTTCAGCTGCAGAGCAGAATGCTTCTCCTGCAGATCCTCCCCTGAAGAAGACGGGAGCAGAGGTCAGTTCTTGGGGGGGGTGGCAGGAACACAGCGCTCACCAGAACAAACTTCGTGTCTCGCTTCTGTGTCGCACCAGAAAACTCCTTTTACAATGAAGTGACTGTTAAAAAACACACTTCTGCATGCAATTTTATTTACTAGCATAAATACAATTCAAGGACATTTTGTTTGTCTGAGTATGAGCAAATTTGAATAAAACCAGTAAGAACATAAAAACAGCCGTCTGGAGTCGGACGAAGGGCTGAGGCAGTTCCTCAGCCAGAGGTCTGACCCGAGCCGACCCACCGTCCTGGCACACACGGCCTTTATCGATAAACCCCTGTTTTTGGCATCCTCAGCAGCCCACAGCAGTCAGCTCCACCATGTGCATTAAAAAAGTACCTCCTTTGATGAAAACCTGACGTCACCGACCCGCTTCCTCGGCTCCTCCGTGTGTGCCTGTATACAGGTGTTCACGCGGACAAATACCGACACACACGCACAGATGAGAGCAAGCTTCTCACCTGAACAAGAGCAGACAGTGATTCCCTATCTAACTTGATTTTTATACCATTCACAATTTGAAAAACTTTCAATATTCCTTCTCCAACATCAATTTTCCAGATGTGCCAAACGCTCGTTCCTGAATCCGTCCTCACGCCCATCACTCAGTAGCTAATTTTACAAAATCATTAGCGTGTTACCAGACTTGCCCCGGCGCATGGTATTTTCTATTACCTCCTGACTCTCCCTTTTCCACCTCCCTGCGTTTCAAGCTCAGTTACCAACCTCCTCTACTTTCAGTATCTCCTTCTTTTAAAAAGTATAAATTAGTGTTTCATGCGTGTACGCACCAACACATACTTAGTACCTTTAAAAAGTACTTAACTTTCTTAATTAAGGAAAAAAGAAGACTGGTGCCCTAACAAACTCTCCTGTAAGCTGCTATAACAGCAACAAAGTTATTCTAAAGAAACAGAAAAAAACTGAAATGCATACGGGTAACACAGAGAAAATCAGCAAGTGATGAACACACATCTGCAGGACAAAATTGCATGCATTCCAGGGACAGGTGACTTCCAAAGAATTAATTAAGAAATTTTCTACATATGTGCAAAAAAAAGTGTCTCAACGAAGATGACATTTAAAACAAAGTTCTTTAAATCTGCAGAATTGTAGGTGGAGGCTGTTCCTTGGCTTACAGAATGCATGCCTCATGAGGGACTGAGAATAAACAGATACTAAAGCTATTTTTAACCTAAAATAAGATTGCCTTTAGTACGTATTTGAAGGAAATCAGCTAAATTGTTTAAGCAATTGTAATTAAATAAACTTAAAACTATTTCAGGTCAACAAATCTGTACATGAGGTCTCTAAAGAGAGAGGAAATCAGATGCCAAAAAGCAGCCTCTGCCATTAGCTGTCAGCGTAAACTGGGATGAAATCGGCACAGACTCCACTCATTAGAGAGGGAGCTGTTTGTAACCAGGTTTTAAAGAGCTATTCTGAGTGTGGGAAATTCGATACATAAGACTCCAAGGGCGAATAAAGACGCAAAAAGTCGAAATGGAATGAGTAGAATTTTCTTGCACATGTATTAGAGTGTTAAAAGTAACATTTATTTCTGTATTGGCTTTCTTTAAAAGTGCTAGATGCTGGGGTTTGCTTTTATTTTAGGTTGAAGGCAAACTTTTCCCATATACATTGCTGATAAGAAAAGCAGAGCTGGTCCTTACTATGCTTTATCTCACATGTTTGAAAGACAAAAGGAACAAAACATGCCAGTATTTGAAACCACCAAAATACAGAGACTTCACTTTCTAAAAGAAGCCTCCAGCGATGCGACCAGACCAGTGCAGCTATCAAACCCGCACGTTTCTAATCGCAATCAGGGCACTGCGTAATTCCCCACTGACCTGCCACTGTAGGTTCTCTGACCACTGCTTGAAGTCACTCCAGATGCAAACCCAAAATCCATTTGCATTATACTGACAACACTCCTACCTGTATTGTCTCCTGACATCCGACCGAGAAACTGCTTCTGTGAACCAGGCTTAGGCAGTCCTTCAAAGCTTTTCAGAGGCCAGGAGTTGGAGAAGTTCCTGGTATTATCCTGCGACTTCTTTGGGGAGCCAGCGGGAGGGGAGACGTGCTTTGGGCTGCTCCTGGGTGATGACAGCGGGTAGGACGGCAGAATGAAGGTGCCCTGGCTTGCACTCAGACCTTGCCAGGCCGCCGTATGCTCTGCTTGATTGCAAAAACTTCTCGGGGTCTTGCCAGAAAAATTTAGGCTGGCACAAACTGAGAAAAGAAAAAGAGAATCGTGTTTGTGGTGATTAGCCTCTCTGACAGCTCTTAAAACAATGACTTACAATGAAATAATCCACCCTCTAGACAGTCATAACGGAAGGTCAGCGTTTTGCCCAAGCAAACACACAAATCAGCGAACTCCATTTTGCAAATTGCATTGTCCCTCAAACCATCAATTCCCTTCTTCTGCAGTTGATCACGAGTTTGAGCTTAAGCTCTTTTGCAGTCATGTTTTGAAGAACTATATTTAAAAAAACAAATGATGCAAGTAGATTGAACATGGTTCTGTTGCTTGCAGCTCTCTATTGCAAGCCTGCATAGCATAACATTCGCAAACACCACTCTCAAAACTCAGCGATACAAGAGTACAAATAAAGCACAAATGTTATAAATTCTACTTACTTAAAAAAAAAAAAATAGTCCAAAAATTATTTTTTCAGGACTGGACTAGATGACCCACAGAGGTCCCTTCCAACCTCTACTATTCCGTGATTCTGTGATTCCCAGAAACCAGCATGTCAAAAACGGAACGTAGTTTTTGAACTAGACTGCTGAATTGTTTCCCATGAGCATCAGATGCATGTTCCCCACATGCACTCAGGCTTTGAACCATGCAAGTGGAAAAGAGGACAAGTTTTAAAAAAGCTCCTGACAGCCTCTGGAAGGATCACCGTAAGCTGGGCCACCTCAGCAACCCTGATGAGAGAACGGCCCCACAGCCAATTCCACGGGCATAACTGGGAGAATGGGAAAGCAGAGAACGAAAGGGAGAACGAGTGACAACGTGAGTCAGGCTCAGAGAACCTATTAACAGTCTGTGTCACCCCAAAGAAAACCATTCAACTGAGCCTTTAATTATAGCATAAAAAAAGCCCTTTACAAATCAGATAGGTCCAAGGTCTCTGTCTCCTGCTCCTGCTGCTTTCTGAGGCTGCAGCACCCCGGTGCTCCCCAGGAAGCCCAGGGCAGCAAAACTGAGACAACCAAGTCAGGCGTGGGTTGAGCCACCAGGGAAGGGCTCAAGGAACAGTAATATCTGGCACAATAACTATTTGCAGAGAAATAAATCAGCAAGTGTGGGCAAAGTACCTGACAGTCTTCTTAAGACTGAGGCCAAGAGAAGAGAACACTGACTTTGTAGTTACAGAGGCAAAAACCAGAGGACATTTCTCCTTTCTTTCCATAGGCCTGAGAAAAACACATCATCTAGAGCCCATAATTGGCCAGAAGGAAACCGAGTAAACGAAGTGCCTGCGCTTCTTCCAAGAAGGCCGTCGGCTCTGTCCCTTGTCCAACACATCTGGACTACTCAATGCATCTCTGTCCAGAGATTTCCTATCATTGCCATCTCTTCCTCTGGACAGCAAGTGTATTCCTTCACTAAATGCACACCTGGCATTTTTATTATTATTACTACTTATGAACAGACAAGTTTATATGTGTTACAGGTCCCGATTCATCTCGGCCTCCAGCTCTGGGGTTGAGGTGCACTCAATCACATCCCTAGCCCCACTTCTGCAAGGAGCAGCAACAGCTATCTGTCTCGTAAAAGCTGTACAGAGACCACCAGAAGCTAAAGCAATGAGAATGAAAAGCTTTACGTGCACCAAGACGGCGTCTCCACAGCACGCTGAGGCCGCTCGCCCCGGGCTGTCGTGCCCAGCAGCCAGGGGCAGCCCATGCCTCCTCCTGCACGCTCCTGCCGAGACACCTCGGCTGCCCTCCGCGCCGTCGACGGGCCCAAAGGGGGAAGCTAAGCTGTCTCAGCGGGGCAAGGCTCCGACCTGGCCCTCGCTGTTGGACCAGCTGGACTATCTGACCTGTGCCATTAACAGAACTCTAAAAATAAAATTTAAAAAAATATGTTCAGATTCTGTGACAGCATCGCTTTTTATATAGCCCACATGTACGGTCAGACACCAAAGGTGTGGGCTGCACAATCAATAACCCCAAATGAAAAGCACTACAGAGGAGGGAGGCACAAACACCTCTGAACAGGGACCGAACAACGCTTTAGTAACAGTTTGCATTTCTTAAAGCAGCATAAAGACACTTTTTCGAAGTCACATGCACTGTTAGAACCCACCTACCTTTGTCCTGCTGACAGTTATTTAATCCTAAAAATTGTAAATCGGAGTCCACGCTACCGCTCCTCCCACGGGTCTGTGTGTATCCAAGAGTTCCACATTTCCCTGAAATCTGTGGCTGGTGAGAGCCCATCGCACCTGTCCAAAGAAAAACACAAATAACTAGATAAATACTTGACATTCGTTATTCAGTGAAAAGTAGACAGGAATAATTAATAGTGAATTACGACTCTGTCTAACTTTCAGTGTAAAATATAACTACTTTGAAAGCATTTAGTTCAAGAGTTTCCAAGCAACCTCTTCATACTGTTCACAGGCACACACTGGAAAAACGGCTGGCCACTCTTCCAGGGCACTTTTCCAGCTGAGAACTGTAGGGGCTCAAAAGAAAAACCCCGAACAGCCCCCTCTTTGAATACACAACAATAAAGGGAAGACAACACCTTAAAACCCCCAAATGCAGTGAGCTGCTTTCGAGTGAGGTCACTCCCAGCACAGCAGTGAGCAAAGTTTGCATGCCACACACGTCTGTGCTCCTCGGACAAAGCCAGGAACACAACCTGCTGCCAAGTGCAGAGAATAAATCAGGTCTGGTCTTGCCCGGTCTTTTCATGTGCTTTTGGCTATTAAAAGACAAATCACTGAGTCTACGCTGCTGTAAATTAAGTGGAGCACTATGCCTACACTCCTCTGCAGACCTGGTTTTCAACAACAGGACCTTTTCCATTTTTTAAAACAATCTTTAGAGCTCACTCTTCAGACAGCCTTGTACCCTAGCTGCTTAGGCAAAGCAAAGAGAGAAAATACATCGATCTAGAATAGATATGCACTGGTCTGCCCTCCTGAACAGCCTACCATACATAAAAATGACCTTCCCAACACGCTGTCCAGTTTATGGTACCCCATACCCTGCCGCCGCTACCAGCAAACTCTCGACAGCACACCTTCCACAGTAACAACTGTTCTACTAGCCAACAACATATTCCTGCTCAAAATTTGGTAAAACACTGTGTCTCCTTTAAATTTAGTGCTTTATCTGCTATTCATATGGTATTTTACAGTGTGAAAGAAAGCTGGCTGAAGTACTCTGTTGCTGATCTACATGGCACTTTTTTCCTAGTGCTGCCAAAGCACCAGAAAGCTCCGTATCTCGGGGACATCCCGAGTCCTTATCTGCTCACATAACCACGCTATTTCATTTCGGTCTTGCTGTCTGAAAAAAAAGCTGATCTAAAAACTCCCTTGGATCTACCTAAACTAGTGAAAATCTGTGCATGTACAGCAGGACGGCAAAACAGCGGCCTGGGTTCTGAGGCAGCGTACGCTTCTCCAGCGGCAGGAACGGGACTGCTGCCGCCGGCTTCAGCTGCAGGCGTAGTAAATGAAAATAAGTAACACAACAAATAATCAGCAAATGATAAATCATGCTCATGAAGCTACAAATTTACGCTCCAGTTCTTCTAAATCTGTTTTGCGAACAGCAGATCAAACACTGTTCTGTGTTAATACTTACCAGCACAAACAGAAGAATGCTCCGAGTTCAAATCTATACTATTCTGAAATAAATTCCTTGAAGCTCTTTTTCTACTAAAAAATAACTCATCGATGACCGGTACTCCTTGAGAGGGCCTTAACTTTGGAGAGTGAAGAAAATCACTGGATGCAGAGAACTGCAGGGAAAAGGCAAACAAAGAAACAGAGGCGTGTGAGAAGCGAATGCACAGCAGCAGGACCCGTGGACCTCTGCCGTGGAGACCCCACCGCGGCCCAGACCGGTCTCTCTTTACAACACAACCCACTGTCACCATGCTTTAGGAGACAGGACTGGCAGAAAACAAAGGTTTTTCTTCCCTATCACTCAGACAACAAAAAGCAAGAGCGTGTGTACAGGAGCCCCATCTTTCTCCCCCGGGACCACGGGGCTTCACCACGCACACACCCACCGACCGCTTACGGAGTGAGGGGAGCAAAGCGCAGAGAAGCTTCCACTGAGCACCTCAACTTCTCGACACAATCTGCCAAAGCCTCCTTTGCTAATCAAAGGCAGTCGGTTTTTAAATGCAAAAACATTCTGATGGAAGTTTTATTTTCCCAGTTACCCAACAGCAGCAAGCTTTTCCACTGGTTTCCAGGGCTTACTCCAACACAGGCTGACACTGTTCACACTGAAGGGGAAAAAACCCAACAAAACGAAGTGGGAAAGAACTGTACTAGTCATCAGTTTTAAAAACTAAACATTAACATTATGAGTTGTGTACATCAGCTATCTCGGAGTTTAAATAGGCAGCAGTGAAATAGGAGGAGTGAAAAAAGCATGATTCAGATTTAGTCTAAAAGCTGTATCTGGTAGTATCAGCACCCCGTAATGAGAACTGGTTATAGGTAAAGGAAAAAATCTGAATAACAGAAATACTTAGCAAAGAATAGAACAGAATAGAACAGAACAGAATAGAATAGAACAGAACAGAACAGAATAATTTAGGTTGAAAAGGACCTTTAAGATCATCGAGTCCAGCCATTAACCTAACGCTGCCAAGTCCACCAATAAACTGTGTCCCTAAGCACCACAGCTACATGTCTCTTAAATAGCTCCAGGATTGGTGACTCAGATCATGCTTTAAATAAAGGTTTCTTGCTTTCTGATTTAATTAGTAAAATCAGTAATTTAAATCATTTCCAGGCATTAACTGCACTCTCCGCTTTCATAGACAAGCCTCCACACAGAAATGGCAATATTTATTCAGTATTAGAAAGAACAGCGTTGTGTTAAGACTAGAAACCTTCTTTACTCAATATACTGGTTGTGTGAATGGAGAATTTGTAGTCTAGCACATACATGGTACACTCGTTTATAAAAATATTTATTTTTTGATCTCACTGAGGATCTCAGTTCACCGTAAAGATGGATTCTCAAACTGGCAACTTCACAAAAACCCTTGCGGTATGAAACTGCAGTTCTCCATTAGCCCATAATCCAATTACCTGCTCAGCTCACAGCCTGGCCCACACAATGCCAGCCGTGTTTGACAGGGAGAAACCCGACAGCAGCAAACTCCGCGCACCCACGGCACAGCCGTGCTGCGCCTGGGCGGACGCAGACACGGGCTCTGCTAAAGGTTCCAGGCACCGGGATAAACCTCGTGGCAATTTAACAGGTCACAATGTCTCCAAAGTTAAATGACTGGGGCAAATAAAACAGCACCTAGATGCTCTGACTGAACATCCTGATGGAGTTTAATTTAGTATTTCATTTAATACTGCAATGGGTTTCACAAAAGCATCACAAGATAAACCAGCAGCCAATAAATCAGCGCCGCAGCAACGAGCCTGCATTTCCATTTAGTGCTTCGGAACGCCAGCCCGCTGCCCACGGGAGAGCTGCTCACCCCTGCGCGGAGCGCCGAGCTACGTGGGCACGGGCTCTCGAATGAAACAGCCTCCCTGTTCCTGGGAGGGGTTTTGTGGTTAACAAAAACGGTAAAAATTTCATCTTTACTCACAGAAATGCAGTTTCCAATTTACCGTTACGCACTGCGTTCCGGGGGCTCCAAGTTCAGCAGAGACGATTACAGTCACTGCACAAGTGAAGTCTCGAGCGTGCAGCATTTCAAACAGATCCACCAAACTGCTCAAAAGCTTGAGGCTTGACATAAACCTTCCTCCCTGAAAGCCACAGCGAACGCAGGACCGTACTTTTTAATAGGCCTTCAGGGATTAGACTCTCCCTTTAAATATTTGTAGACAACTGCTTAAGGCATATGACAGCGAGAGGGAACACTTCAGGAGCCTAAATACAACGTGGGCCATCTGAATCCCATTTTTAACAGGAGGCAGCAGAAGGAATCCAGCAGGTCTGCACTGCTTTCCTAATCCCCGAGCAGGAAACATGAAGCTTTGGAACGAACAGGACACCGGCTCCGATCGCTGGACATACCTCAGCAGCAACGACTTGAATCCCAGCAGTCGTACCGGCAACGCTCAGCGCTGTGCTGGCTTTTTACCACCCAGGCACCCCGAGGGACACTAATGTTACCTTCAGTGAGGAGAAGAACAGCGGCCAAATGGGTAACGTGGTTCGTTCCAGGTGATTACAAGTCAGGATAAAGGAGGAGATGAGAGCTTGGCATTCCTGCCATCAGCTGGCTAGAAAATATTTTTCCCCATCGCCTGGACAAGGTCCTGTGCAGCCTGCTGTAGGTGACCCTGCTTCGGCAGGGGGGTT
>Ga0181612_164560_pt1 | contig 10874 bp, 3 predicted proteins | sample HoacroProtozoa21_FD_119630 | JGI IMG/M metagenome (GOLD analysis project Ga0181612, IMG submission 119630) | Hoatzin crop microbial communities from Cojedes, Venezuel. Combined Assembly of Gp0051906, Gp0051904, Gp0051908 | reverse complement strand
TCAGTGTAGTGGCACGGGCATGCACAGCCAAGACTGGACCTGCTTCTACTGACAACCTGGGCGAGGTTCTTTCACCCTGCAGAACCTCGATTACACTCGGTGCAGGAAGCAGTTGCTCACTATTTTGTTTATCTTTGATGTTTTGTTTGTTTTGCATCAGTGGAGCGCTACTCTGAACAATGTTTTTATTTTCATTTCTTTCTTTTTCCCCCCCAGGGCTTCAGCAGCACGGCATGTGAAGGCTTTGCAAGTCTTGACGATTTAAGCCTCTCAACCAGCTTGTGGGGTCAGCGTCACCTCCCTGTTACAGACGGGAAGCAGACAGGCACAGGCAGCAAGTGAGTAACCCAAAGTCATGCGGCTTTCTGCCATTTGTGAGGTGACGGCAGCTCAGCGTCTTCCAACAGATCCCTGCCTCTTTCACACTACGTGTGCTACAGCTTGTGCAGAGGATGAAGCACAACAAGAAGGCCACTTTCAAGACGCAACCTGTTATGACAAGAACAAGAAGTACCCCGCTCCCCAGACCCACCAAGTTCAACGTGCAGCTGAGCATGTTTTAAACGTGCACCTAGACATTTAAATCAACGACTCCAAATAACCCTTAATTTTAATGAAAGCCAGGTACACAGAGATCTTGGTAAGGAAATCAACTACAGCTCCTTTTGTTTTATCTATGTGAATGAATTAATTTATCCCTCAAACCCTTGGATATTCAAAGGCTGGGTTTAATGGTGGATTGTATGCTGCGTAATGCAGTTCAGCTGTACAGTCCTGCATGCTGCACACCCACACTTCTCGTAACACCTGAACTTGGACTATTTAATTTTTGATGTCTCAGAAAGCTTTTAGGACTTTTAAACAGATGAGGAGGTGCTAACCCATTTTGAATTTCTGGTGTTGCATTTCTCCTGCTGAGTGACACCCTGTAGACATGTCGTCCTCCACGACCCTTGCCTTAAGCCTTTTTTCTGTTGTGTACCAGCTTGCTTTCTTGATGGGCAAGGGATGGCAGGGGAAGAGGAGCAGGACCCTCAGACCACAGGGGCACTGTCACAAAGGAGGTGAGTTTTTTTCAGATAAGGTGCCTATAGCTAAGATGTCTGTGTCTGCCATGGCTCTCCAGGTGATCTTGTTTAGTGATGGAGAGGAACATGCACTTCTGCTGCAGGATGAGACAAGTAAGACTTGGCAGGTATCTACTTCTCTTCACTAACTATAAAGGAAACCAGGACAACCAGCTCCAGTGCAGGCATCTACATTGTAGACATCTGTGTTTAGCCACCCAAACCACACCTGAGGTGTCCATGTCATGACTGAAAGAAAGAGGAATTTCCTGAGCAGCCATTTAGCCTTGCTCCAGTCACCTCACTCCTTTAGATTAAAATATGGTAGCACTGTTCACTGACATCTTGGCACACAGGAGACCTGTCCCCAGACATGCTCTGGCCAGTAAGCAGGGCATGCTTTGCTTTCCTCTCCTCAGCAGACTACTGCCAGAGACACACTTTATGGAGGCTGGGGCAAACCAACAGTTGCCACCTGAAGCTGGTGCACAAGACGTGAAGGCTAGTGCACTGTGGAGGGGGAACAGGCCTTTTGTGTTAGATGGTCCTTGAGTCATGGGAAGATTCAGTCCCCAGCAGACCAGGGACGTTAGAGGGAGGAAGACAGCAGAAGCAAGGAGGAACATACCCTTGCCATCTCACTGACCTACACCAAGGGATGTCCACTTGTCTGGATATTCACATTGCAGGATTTTCACTTTCCTTGTCATTTCTGCCCTTTGCTCAGTGAATGAAAGAACTGAAGAAAAGGCATAGTGAGCTGAAATGCTGAGCTGCCTTCTAGCACACCAGCGAGAAAGAAAATCTCTCTGTAGAGCTGAAGCTGGCCCTGCCACTCCACTGTTTGGACCAGACAACCTCTGAAGGTCTCTTCATACCTATCTCTTTCGAGCACTTCACGAATCCCTGACCAACAGATTTTTATGGTCGTTAGGCATGGAAATAGGGCTCAGGTGAGGAAATGCCTTTATGGATGCACTGTAAGTACTGGGAGCAAGTTAAACTGCAAGAAGGAAGCTGTGATACAGGCTTCCCTCCTCTTCCAATTCAGTCAACAACCTGCTCTTGAGATATCAAAATAAAGAGATATCTAGGCCTCATTCCACTGGAATTTTGTGTTTTCCATATACATTATATACGCACACATAGTATTATACTTTTGTATATTCATTTTTCATACCAGTGGCTCCGCTTACTTACGTACAAAGTGACTGAGCCCACTAAACTCTGGGCAGGAATTGCTGTTGGTGCCCTGCAAGCTGCAGCGCGAGGGCAAGCGGGGCCACGGCGGGAGCACACAACTCACCAGCTTGCGGATTTCACATTCTAGGTTCTGAATACAGTCCAGTTTCCTCTTGCGGCAGCGCTGAGCTGCAATTCGGTTCTTGCTGCGCCGGCGGACATCATGGATGAACTCGAGCTGCTCTGAGGTTAGCTTGTGCATCTTTATCATCATCTGGAAATCATTCCTTGGAAGATCTGTGATTTGATCAACAGGAAAAGGAAGTTTCACCTAAAACAAACAAATACAAGACAAGAGCAGAGTCATATTTGGCTTGCTCAATGCAAGTCAAACAATAGTGAGCGGAAGGACGATTACCTATGCTGCCGCCCCCTAAATAAACAACACACCAAGTTTTACATTGAACAAGTTTTCAACACTCCCTTGTGACACGTTGTGGAGGTCCAGCTGGCAAGGATCAGAATGTAATTGTACTGAAATCAGCAGTACAGATGAATCCCACATAAAAATTTTGTCTTTCTAAAAAACTCTAATAATGGATCTCCTTGAACTAAAAGCAGGCTCCGTCCACTAAGAGACATGGCCTTTTGGAAACAATGAAGTACCTCACTGCTATTAATTTCAAACCAGTTTCAAGGAATAGGCTATTACCGCAGCAGGAAACCTGCCTCTGCACAGCCTGCAGGACTGGAAGTTTGATTAGGTGTGAGGTTAAAAATGCAACCCGACACCTCAAGTGGATGAAAAATATCATATCGCAACTAGGAAAGGTCGCCTAATCAGCATTTTCACTGAGGAGCACATCATATAAGAAAAAAGGGTCAGAGGAGTGTGATGCAACATATCCTACCCTGTTAAAATATATTCATTTTGAAATAAACCGATATTTAGTGACATTCTAATATGCACCCAAGTTTCATTTCTTGAAAAAAACCGCAAACAGTCTAAAAACTCAGTTACCTGCAGTAAACCATTTTTCCTTCGGGCCACACACTGCCATCCTGTTTTGACTGTAGACCATGGTCTGACTTCAGGAATCCCAACCATCTCTCCAACTGCTACCAACCACGCCCCAAAGCAAAGCTAAACACAAAGCTCCTGACAGCTCGGAGCAACAAACACACACTATCTCAAAACTGGGAGAATGGCAGATGTGCTCAAAGACTTCTGTTAAGAGATTCTTCCCCAAACCTATCAGCTTGCCCAAATCAAAGTGAGCACCTCTCCCTACAAACCCTGCTTCACTTGCAGCTTGAGAGCGATAACATGACTATCAAAAGGATAATGTTCCTTGGTGGACTGCTGTGTTTGGTGGTCAAATAAGAATCAGTTGACAAAACTGAAGGAAGACGACAACAGAGTAACTCAATTGACCCCTTCTTTTTTGAGTCATACCCACACTGCCCAAAAGATGGCAGTAAATATTTACATTTCTGTCCCCATTTGGTGCAATCCATCCTCTCGAACAAGAAGACTATTCTGCATGCAGGCTACCAAAGAAGATATGACTGAAGTTGCTCCAGCCAAGCAAAAGATACGGGTTGAAAAGGCTCCTTTGGTATTTGAAACATGGTTATCATTTTCAAACGGTGCACTTTAATTATTTAGAGATAAAGAAAATAGCAGCACAGATTAGAAGTTGTTTTCATCGGAGAGCTGAGTTTGTTTATGCAGAACGGTCTACTGGCAAAACACATAGCAGTGGCCTCTGGCATTGACAGTCATGGACCCTTGCCAGGCACCCAGACCTGCCGATAACCAGCTCATTGCCTTGTTTATGAGCCTGCATTTTCTTGTGCTCTTCTATTATCATCGCTCTGCGCATTTCCAAGCCTGTGCCACGTGAAATTCAGTGCCAACACCTACTGCATCCTTTCAGACGGTTCATGCCCTGAACATTGGCCCCCTGCCCCACGTGTCCAGGCACTGCTTCATAACACACTACTCAACAGGTCAATTTAAACCAGTAAGAAACACCAAACACTGCCCCAGTCCCCCAGATTCGTGCTTGTACACTCAAAGGCTGACCTTAGGCACGGTGATGTGGACTACTTTGTTTACAGACTGCTAACTAATGACATGAAACCTGTTCGATTCCCCCTCCCTAGCCTTTGGACGGTCAACATAAACTTGGTGTCACCTGCTTTTCTCTAAGGCTTCACCCAGGGTCTGAAAACGAAAACAGCCTGTGCTTTCCTCTGAAAGACACCACAGTTTCACTGCAAAAACAGTCCTTTCACGTTCCCAGTTTTTCCTTATTTTCTTAAGTCCAAAGTGGAAAGTGATGTTAACTTTATTTCTCCCTCCCTCTCCCTTTCAAAACATATTTACTTGCAAGGAGGAGATGTGCTTGCAGCTGGAATGTGTATGAAAGGGAAGCAACTTAAATCTGTCAGGTAGAAGTCGCTGAAGGGAAATGGGAAAATAAATAGAAACAGATTCATAAAAAACCCACAACGGATTGAAAATAAAACCATCTACACAGCAGGCCAGAGACTGCTATCGGTAAACCCAGCATAATCCCACTCCTGTCACAGGCAGCACTGTGCAGGATTAAAAACGTGAAAGGGAGAGTGGAAGTGAGTCAGACTCATTTCCTTCACCGTTCACAGCATTTTTATTGCCTGTCTCCCTCTCCGCAATTAGCTGTCAACTGACAAAAAAAAACCCCACCAAGCCTTTGGCCCGGACACGGTGAATAACTGCGCCGGGGCATTGCTGCAGCGAGAGGCTGATGGTGCTTTACGTCGGCACAGGGCGAGACTCTCAGCTGGCATTTATCACAACAGAGCGGGAAGTCAATTTGCCAGGGCTGTCGACCGCGCCACGGGCGGGACTCATCTGACCCACTTCGAGCCGCCTGGAACGATGGGTCGGGACTAGCTAGTGTCCAGGTCCCTGCTGTTGGCATCGAGGGCAGAGAGGCCTTCGGATGGCAATGCATCCCACGCGGCTTCTCGCTCCTCCTGGCTGCGGAAGGAGCGGAGACGTGGCTTAGAAAAGATTTTGCGTCCTACAGTATCTAAGGCAGGTGAGTGAAGCCTTACCTGAAGTGTCTGAAAAAGGATAGTCCATGTTTTCTACGATGTGTCAGAAAAACCCAGCAAGTACGTTTTCTTGTAAACTTCTCTTTTTACTAACTATGGATTTTATACAGGAAACGACCGTGTATTCTTTGGTTTGGACTGTTTCAAATTAGACATGCAAGCAGGATCCCTGCTCCTTCCAGGAGTTACTGCAGCCAGAGCTAACCTCACAGAGCTCTAAAATCTTCCCTATCAGCACAATTACTCTTTCCCTGCATTTTTACACCAACAGCAAAAGCTCTGTTTCCACCCACCCTGGTGAGAAAGAAAACTTGTTCACGATTTTATGGCATTCCCCCGCCCCGTGTTAGCATCAGGATGCCAGTGTAAATGTCACTGCTTTGAGTGGCTAAGTAACAGCAGCAATATAGACAGACAGGGACAGCCATTGACTCAGCACATGAAAGGCCCACATATAACCAATTAATTCCTTCAAGCTTCACTAGTTAGTGCCAGCTTGGATCATATGCCAGTTACTGCTGTGCCGCTCACATACTGCTGCTGCTCTTCCTCCCTCTCTTTTTCTTTGGAATAAAGTAAAAGACCAAGGCCCCGTATTCACTCACATTAAAATATAAATGTCAAGTGCTGGGAATTTCCTTTTCATGAGTAACATTAGCTTTTTCACTCTTTCTTTATATATACATTTCAGCATCATCTTCCTTGAGCTGCCAAGTGCTGCTGAAGACAACAAACTTCCCAAGCCTAGCTTAACATCACAGTAACTAAAAGGATTAATTTATTAACTACAAGAAAAAGTAATCATTAGCTATTGGGCATGGGAGAGTGGAACTCAAGGTATCAGCTTGACCTTCATATATGGTTCAAAATCTTGGTTAGTTGCTTCAGAGTTGTCAGAGATAAAAATGTTGCCTTAATGCCCTTAAATTGAAAGCCAGAGTTATTGAAAGCCTCTGACACTTAAAATTGCCCATCCCTTGGGAAGCTCTCAGGACCTACCCAAGCAATCTAGCACAGGCTGAATGATATCAATGCTTTTTGATGCAGAAAGGGGTAATTTGCTTCACATAGAACCAACACAGCCCAATACACGAATGCTGTTTTTCCTAGGGTCTTCCTCAGCATACAAGTCTGTATGCTCAGGAAGAAATTAATCCCAGGATAGGAACTGAGGTGTGTCCACCTGCGTTAGGGCTTGATTGCCTACACACTGTTTCAGGCACCGCTTGTGGTTCCACAGAATAGCCACCTACCTGATTTCACTTGGACAGATGCTATCTAAGAAGCACAAAGCCAATGGGCCAGACTTTGCGTAAGAGAGAGGACAGGCAGGATGCACTCTCGCTAGTTTCCTCACCCCTCTGTCTACTGGCATAGGTGAAGCCTTCAAAGCACCTCTTTCCCTCAGGTGTCAACCACACCAAGGTGGCAGAGGACTCCAAGAGGAGAACGGCCAGCCCTGGCAGCAAAGATCTACCATTGCGCCAACAAACCAGGACTGAAACGTGCTTGATAAGCAGGTCCCACTGCAAACAGCCTGTCCTACCTGCCACAACACAACTGATGGCTACATAGTCGCCCAGGGTCAACTCCAGCCTCACCTCTTGAGGGCCATGAAAGGTGTCTGGGCCAGCAAATGCTGCCTGAGAGGGCAGTGCTGTGCACTTTGTGGAGGCAGCTCAGGTAACCTTTTGATTTGCCACCTGCCTCAGAGAACTGGGAGAAGGGGCTAGTCCCATGGTTGAGGGCTTTAACCCAACAACCAGGAGATGTGGACAGAGTTCCCACCCTTCAGCCCATGACTTGGACTTGTATTCAGATCACACAAAGCTGGTGTTTAAAAAGTTGGGCTGACCTCTTCCCGTTCACTGCTCGCATTGACCTCAGCTTCCAGCCCTACAAAGCGCATGACTACACAACACTCCTGCCCATTAACAGGCTTTTCTGAGAACAGGGACAACACAGAAACCCCGACAGAAGCCGCATTTCAGAAGGGCAGATCAGGAAGGGCATAAAGTGAAGTATTTCTCTGAAAAATCTGCTTTTGCAGAAAAAAAATCAAGAACTGAGAAGAGTCCTTCACGAGCTCCACCAAGGGCTTCAGCTCAGGGCACAACAGAATTGATTGTAGGTTGCAATGAAATAACAGAGTGTTTAAAAGGACCTTCCTGAAATTTCAAGCTTGTAAGGGAAAACTCTTGTTGTAATCCAGTAATTCTCTGCTACCAGCATGAGTAGCATGAGTAGCTACCACTCCAACCGAAGTGAGGAAAGAAAACAACTCTTCATCGAGTAGAAACATTAAGCAGTGAAGAAGACTCAGCTTAGGTACCTCAGTACAGCTCCAGTAGATTTTGGGTAGGGCAGCCTTGGTTTACCTCCTTTTACTGGGGCTCTGACTTCGCTAAGCATCAGCTGACAAGCAGAGAAAGGGTGGCTGCCTATCACTTAGCGTGCAGGGTTTTGGGCTCTCACTGAAGGTTATATGCCTACAGTATCCTCAATGGTCCAACTGCATTAGTTCTGCCTCTATGGAAATTTCCTTCAAAAAGTGAGTCACTAACCCAGGCGGGAAATTCTTTTGAAATATAAATGAAAGACACATTGAATGCAATTCTCTAGATAGTAATAGTTCTTGGAAAACTCCACCTCTTACCTCCTCCTACCCTTGTTTATTCTTTTCCTAAGAAAACTCACTCAGCAAATTAGACTGAGATGAGATTTCTAACTGGTTTAGTAGTACAATATTTTTTACAAGTTTTCTAGCAGAAAAAAAGCCCCATAGATACTTGCTGAAGAAAATTAATACCAAGAAAAGTAGGTAGTGCTGAAGTTTCTGTTCCTAAGTAGGTTAACAGATTGACAGACTGCTTCCTTCTCAACAATTCATTATTTCAGGTCTTATTGTTTTGTTGTTGCTATTTTAAGCAGGATTGTCAGCACCTGCCTGCAAGCACCGAGTGTAGGTCTGCTCTCTAGTATTATATCCCAATAACTGATTTTTAAGAACCTGTGGAGGCCTGAGGGAGCTGGGTGAAAAGAGCAACACAAACCGTTAAACGTGTCTGTAAAGTCCCAGCAGCTGAAGTAACAGGGCCATTCCTGCAACTCTGTAACGTGGGACACCCCAAACTGCACTTGCTGCTTCTGTCACGAAGCCTTAAGAAAGAGAAATCTCAGAAGATTCTGGGTGGCTCCCTCATCAGGAGGGAAAACCAAAGGCAAAGACATTGTGGAGAGGATTTACCAGTGGTGATAAGGGGACCGCCACCTCCTCTGACACTCGCGGCTGCAGTCTGCACCCCTGTATGGGGCAGGGAGGCTGGCCGCAGAGCGCAGTCACCTTCACCCACATGGCACTCACGGCGAGCCCTAGCACCCCACTTCTGGCACCGAACAACTTCAGCACGTGCTCCGGAACGGCATATGCCTGTGGCAAAGCAGAGTGCCCTAAAAAAGCAGACCAAAGAAACCTTTCACCCAATTCTCACACAATCAATACACCGACAAGTGATGTTTTGTGACCTTAATTTTGGCACCAACAGCACTCTGGGACCCAAATCAAGAACAACGAGGTCCAAATTCCAGAGGAACCGAGCAGCTCTGTGAGATAACCAAGGGTCAGAGTCCACCAGGCTTATTCCCATCAGGCCATCCCACCCAAACAAAAGCCCACCCGCAGCAGAAGAGCCTGTGCGGCTGCTTTCCAGAGGGGCGAGTGCCTGCGTGTTGCCCTCAGCTATCTTATCAGGAGCTTTTTGGAGAGAAGCCCAGCAAACACTGTGTGATCAGATATGACAGGGGGCAAAGGACCTGTGTGGGAAGTTGTCAGGACAGCAAGCGAAAACCAACAATTTTGGGAACGGAGGAAGATTTCCATGCAGCTAAGGGGAGGCAAAGGACAAAAAGCAGTCCATACCAGACTGCTGTGAGTCTCTCCTGCTGTTTTAATGGCAGCCAAACTGCTAAAAGTAGGTAGAGCCACTTACACAAGAATTTCCTGCTGCCGTTAGATACTTTCTACTGCCTGGTTTAACATATCCTTCACTGAGGCTTCCACAGCAGCAGATCTTGCAGGATTGCAGGATACACACCGCAGGTCGCTGTATAAATACAACATTGTTTAATGAGGTTGCAGTGTCCTTTCTTGTGTTGGTAACAACCTTCACAAATTCATTTTTCAGACAAAATCTGTACTGAAGCGCTGGTGTGATCTGTTTACCATTTGTTTGCTCAGGGCTGTGCAGTGCAACCTCACGGAGCATTAACTTCCTCACCACACTGTTAATTCCTAGCAGTCCTAATCAAAATGCCCTGGAAAATGAAAAAAAAAAAGGCAAAAAGAAAGAAAGAAAAAAAAAAAGCCTTATCAGCAGTCCCAGGGAGAAAACTTGCTCAGCACAGTGCAGAACATCTTCCCAGGAAGAAACCAACAGCAAAACCAGGCGGGGAGCAAACCCTTCCTAGCTCTGCCCCAAAGCCAGACACGTCTGTCAGCCAGCAGCACGTCAAGATGGCCTCCTGTAGCCCACCCGCTTGTTCCTCTCATGACTGTCCCTCCTCTCATCCGTGCTCTCCTGAGCACACTCGCACATTTTTTTCGAGGAGCCACCAACAATCCCCTACACCCTTCTCACCTGACTCTTCCGGGCTCATTTCTGCTGCAGCATCTCCATACAATTAGCCAATTAAGACCGCTAATTAGTCATCAAACTCCAAAAGGCTAATCTCCTGCCCTCTTCACTGCCTCACGCTGTGCATTCACCCTCGTGGAGCAAGCAGCACATGTGGGTGGAGATCCGACGCTTCCCATGGTCCCACTCCCTACTCCCTTCCACCCCTCATACAGGCAGGACTTCACCGAGTAACATCGGTGTTGCCAAGCAGAGTGGTTCTGCTGTAGGGCTTCCCGAATGAGGTCCTACACACAGTATCCCAGGCAGCCTTCCAAGGAGACTCCTCTCCCTTTTGCATTGTCCCCAGCTCAGGACACGAAGACAAACAAGAACCATTCTCTCAAAACCACAGGTACAGCGTGACAAGGCTTAGGACACCAGAGGCTCCCCAGGCTCTTCAGCTCTTCCTCAGACCTAAGCACAAAACCACCCAACTAAAGGAATCATCCACGGTTGTCTGGAAGGCATCTTCCAGAACCTGGGATGTAGCTGGAGTAAGGACTGAGGGATAAAGTTCACTCTTTTCATCCCTAGCCTACAACTAAGCCACACTAGTTCTGTCCTGGGTGCTCACAGCACGTGAACCCCCTGAACCCACACTTGCTGCTCCCCATGCTGAAGCACAAGCTCTCAGAGGAGCATTTCAGTATTACCAGAGAAGCCAGATAGGTGACGGCCCAGATGCTCTCCAGGTCATGCAGTTTCCCAATGGCTGTGCTGCCATTCAGCGAGACCTGGAGAGGCTGGAGAGTTGGGCAGAGAGGAACCTGATGAAGTTCAACAAGGGCAAGTGCAGGGTACTGCATCCGGGGAGGAACAACCCCATGCACCAGTACAGGCT